>Ga0228622_1000152_pt1 | contig 49308 bp, 40 predicted proteins | sample 26DmetaG_FD_186035 | JGI IMG/M metagenome (GOLD analysis project Ga0228622, IMG submission 186035) | Seawater microbial communities from Monterey Bay, California, United States - 26D | ecosystem: Environmental > Aquatic > Marine > Coastal | place: USA: California | collected 2016-10-01
GAGTGCCGCGCAGGCAATGATTGCGCCCTCGAGCTCGATCACCTTAAAGTTTTCTATCTCGGTTTCGAGCCTTTCTCGCGACCGCTCGACGAGCGTGCCATCTGCCTCGAGAGGGCGAATGAGCGAGAGGATTGCAGAGACATCATCGATCGTCGCCTGTCTTAATGTATCGAGGCTATCGTCACTGATTAGTGTGCCGGCCCCTTGACGCGTAAACAGTTCGCGAATGAGCGCGCCGTTGCTCTTGTAGCCGATTAAGTGTGCGCGATTAACGCCGGCAGCGTTCGCCTTTATACTCGCTCGCAGCGCCGTGCCGAGCGCTTTTTCGGCGTCGATATCGCTTGCCGCATGGCGTTCGGCAGCGATGGTAGCGCTGGCAGGATTGAGTGAGGCGACAAGTTCGCCTTGGTCGTCGCAAACGCCTTCCTGAGGTACTAAGAAAATCAGTTTGTCCGCCTTAAGCGCAATGGCCATCTCGGTTGCAACTTCTTCGACTGTGAGATTAAAAACTTCACCGGTTAATGAATAACCTAGATTGCTCTGCAGCACGACCGTGCGTTCTTCGAGGCGCTTGGCGATTGCGTCGGCCTTAACGCGGCGTACACGACCGGTATGGTGGAAGTCTACGCCACCGTGAACACCTATCGGCATCGCCGTGATGAAATTGCCGCGACTGAGAGAAAGGGATTCGCCGCCGCTCGCAAGTGGCGCCGCCGAAGCGGAGCTAGCGCCCGCACTAAAGAGCGCCTCGAGGCGAATGGATTCGGCGCCGACCACACCCGTAATAATGGCAAGGGAGTTAGGATCTGTGACGCGCATTCCTTTATGAAACTCTACTGGAAGCTTTGCGGCTTTGAATGCCGTATCAATCTGTGGACGAGCGCCATGCACCAAAATCAGTTTAACGCCGAGGCTATGGAGAAGCGTAAGGTCGCTGATCAGATTGCCTAAGTGTTCACTGGCAAGCGCTTCACCGCTGAGCGCAACGACAAAGGTTTTTCCGCGATGGGCGTTGATATACTGAGTCGACGCACGAAACCATTCAACGAGGGCGCCTGCGCCGTTTGCATCGCTGTTATTTAGTTTTTCTGATTCTGGGTGGCTTTCAGTTAGCGTGCTCATCGACCTGGTTCTCAGTTGGCGAATCATGACTCTCGGCGTTCATCGCGAGGCGCGCGATCGTATCAGTTTTTGCCGCCATGATAAAATCGTTAACATGCAGACCATTAACTCTATGTGACCACCAATAGACCGTTACTTTACCCCACTCGGTTAATACCGTCGGGTGATGATCTTCGCGGTCGGCTACATTGGCCACTTTTGCAGTAAAGGCAAAGGCGTCTTTAAAGCCAATAAAGAAGAATTCACGAACAAGCTTTTCCACACCTTCGTGAAACTGGCGTTTCCATCCTGGCACGCCAAGGACAAGCTGATGTGCCTCTTCCTCAGAGATTACCGGCGTGCCCAATTTGCACGGCTCGCAGTGGCGTAGATGCAGTTTCACTTAGATAAATTCCTCGAGCACATTGTTGAGATAGCGAAATCCTCGCTCCGTTGTAGTAATCCAACCATTGACGAAAGGTGTGTCGCAGAGCAACCCTTGCGAGCGCAGGAATTCTACTCGCTTTGCAATTGCGCTAAAAGCGGTGCCGGTACGCGCCTCAAAGTGTGCGGGCGAGAATCCGCGTCGCGTGCGAAGTGTGTTAAGCAGATACTCGATAGCGATTTCGTCGGGTGGAATAGGCGTCGCCTCGGCGGTATACCGCGAGATAAGGCCATTGGCCTGTGGCTGCAGCGCGGCGCGCAGGTAGTGATCGGGCTGGCGATGTTTACGTGTGCGCAGTGGCTGCGACCCATCGGTGAGGCTGATTTTGCCATGCGCGCCTGCGCCAATACCGAGGTAGTCGCCGAACTGCCAATAATTGAAATTATGCCGCGATTGCAGAGAACTGCTGCGGGCGTAGGCAGAGACTTCGTACTGCTCAAGATCTCGCGCTGCCAACAGGGCGTGGCCCGCGTCCTGCACGCTGGTTAAAATCGACTCGCTCGGCAGTGGCGGCGGCTTTGAATAAAATACGGTGTTAGGCTCTATAGTGAGCTGATACCACGACAGGTGAGGCGGCTCGAACGAAAGCGCCGACTCAAGGTCTGCTAGTGCATCTTTGAGTGACTGCTCTGGCAGGCCGTGCATGAGGTCGAGATTAAAATTGTCAAAGCCGGCGGCGCGGGCACTGTCTATTGCGCGTCGTGCCTGCGCACCATCGTGTATGCGGCCGAGCCTAGTGAGTTGTGCATCGGCGAAGCTCTGTACACCGAGTGACAGGCGGTTGATTCCTGTCGCGCGAAACTCAGCAAAGCGGCCGGCCTCGAGGGTGCCCGGATTCGCTTCGAGCGTTATTTCCAATTCAGGCGATTCAAGCCAACCGGCATGCTGCGTGCTGGCAATATGTTGAAGCAACGTATCGAAGGCGCGCGCACTGAATAGGCTTGGTGTTCCTCCACCAATAAAGATCGAATAAATAGGCCGTCTTTTCTCTACGGTATCGCCGCCGCAGGCGAGCGTATAGTCGGCGTCGAAGTCGGCGCACAGTGCCGCAATGTAGCTATCTTCTGGCAACACAGCGTGCGCGCCGAATTCATGCGAATTAAAGTCGCAGTAGGGACACTTTTTTACACACCAAGGGATGTGTATATAGAGGCTTAAAGGGGGCTGGGCCAACATCGACGCAGCTGCTCCAATGCTTGTCCGCGATGACTTATCGCATTCTTGGTGTCCGAGTCGAGCAACGCCGATGCGCAGTTATGTGACGGCACAAAGAAGAGTGGATCATAACCGAAACCATTAGTGCCCTCGGCAGACTCAAGAATAAGCCCTTCCCAAGTCCCTTGGCAGATCAGCGGAGTAGGGTCGGCGGCATGCCGCAGCGAGACTATGACACACTGGAATCGAGCTGTGCGTTGGGTAGGCGGAACGCCGTGTAGGCACTCGAGCAATAACGCGTTGTTAGCCTCGTCACTCTCGTCGCGGTTGGCAAAACTTGTCCCGCGAGCGGCGGCGAATCGCGCCGAATAAATGCCAGGTTCGCCGTTAAGCGCATCGACTTCAATGCCTGAGTCATCTGCGATCGCAGGCAGTCCAGTAACCTCGCAAGCATGCCTTGCCTTGATTAACGCGTTCTCAACGAAGGTAAGCCCAGTCTCATCTGCGTCATCGACGCCGAGTTCGCGCTGCGAGACAAGCGCTACCCCGAGCGTCGACAAAATTCTATGCAACTCTCGAAGTTTGCCCGCATTGCCGCTCGCTAAAACGATTCTTGTGTCATTCATAGTGAAGTCTTTTCTACGCTTGGCTGTTAACTGCGCGCAATGTGATAGATGGCAATCTCGCCTAGGAGATTTGGAAGCAGGCGCATCGATAGGCTGCCTTCGTGTTTGAGATCGACAACTGTTCGTTCTAATATTCGAATATTCTTTTCTTTGCACAGAGCATCAAAATCGCGAACGGTGCAAAAATGGATGTTAGGCGTGTCATACCACGCATGGGGCATAAACTTGGATACGGGCATCCGACCTTTTGATGAAAGATAGACCCTGCTTTTCCAGTTGCCGAAATTTGGGAAAGTAACGATGCCTTTGCGACCAACGCGTAGCATTTCGTCGATTAATTGATCGGGGTGGCTCAGCGCCTGTAGAGTTTGCGCGAGAAGCACGGTGTCGAAGCTGTCGGTCTGGAAGTTCCAGAGGCCCGCATCGAGATTCTGCTCGATAACGTTAAGGCCTCGCTCTACACAGGTCTGTATTTTGTCGCTGTCGATTTCGAGTCCGGTGCCTTTCACCTTTTTGGTCAGCTTAAGGTTCGCGAGCAGGCTACCGTCACCGCAGCCGAGGTCGAGCACGCGGCTGTCCGGTTCTATCCAGCGTTGAATTATCTCTTGATCAGGACGCATCGTTGACGAGCTCCTTGTAGGCATTATCTAAGAAGCCGCGCATTGCATTGATGTAGCGTGGGATCGGCATGAGGAAGGCATCGTGGCCTTGATCTGCCTCGACCTCAAGATAGGTAACCTCGCGTCCTGCTTTCAATAATGTCTCGACCAATTCGCGCGAACGCTCTGGTGGGAAGCGCCAGTCGGTACTAAAAGACACGAGTAAAAATTTGCAGTCACCACCGGCGAATGCTTTAGACAGGTCGTTGCCATAATCGACAGACGGATCGAAATAGTCGAGCGCCTTAGTCATCAAAAGATAGGAGTTGGCGTCGAAATTTGAGCTGAAACGCTCGCCTTGATAGTGCAAATAGCTTTCGACTTCGAAATCGACATTGAGGCCAAAACTAAGCGTGCCAGAGCGCAGATCGCGACCAAGGTTGCCACGCGTTGTGTTTTCGAGCTGCGAACCGGCATTGCCAAATTTCGCCCGCATTGCGCTGTCGGATAAATAAGTAATGTGCCCCACCATACGCGCGAGCATAAGCCCTTGTTTGGGGTAAGTGTTGTGTTCGAGATAACGGCCGGCATGAAAGTTAGGGTCGCTCGTGATTGAGTAACGCGCGACTTCATTAAACGCGATATTCTGCGCCGAAAGTTTGGGAGCCGATGCGATGCAAACAGCGTTTGCCACTCTGTCGGGATAGCTTATTGCCCAGCGTTGAACCTGCATGCCGCCAAGGCTGCCACCTACAACCGCTGCCCATTTTTTGATGGCGAGGCGATCCATTAGCTGCAGTTGGCTTTTAACCCAGTCGCGCACGGTCACCACAGGGAAGTCTGGCCCGTAAGGCTTGCCGGTGTCGGGATTAATAGAGGTTGGTCCTGTACTGCCTGCACAGCCGCCCAAATTGTTTAACGCGACGACGAAAAATTTAGTGGTGTCGATCGCTTTTCCGGGTCCGATCGCGCTGTCCCACCAGCCAGGCTTACTGTCGGTGGCGGAGTGATATCCCGCGGCATGATGGTCACCGCTTAGCGCATGGCAAATAAGAATCGCGTTACTCCGCGCGGCATTAAGTTCGCCATAGGTTTCGACCATAAGATCATAGGCTAGGAGAGTCTTGCCGCTTCGGAGCAGCAAGGGTTCGTCGAAGTGATAAGAGACAGGCGTGACAATGCCGACCGAATCCGGCGCGTCTTTCGATTCTGGCGCCTCGATAGCAGCATCGGCAGTTGGTGTCTGCGTCGCGTCAAGCTGTGTTGTGTCGTTTGGCATAGCGTGTTTGATTCTTCGTTAGATGCCGAGGATCACTGCGGCCATGCCGGTTGTGATCCCAAAAGTCGTGTAGATGAATTTTTGCAGCAACTGTATACCGAGGAAAATCACGATCGGTGAAAAATCGAGACCACCCATGGGCGGAATAATCGATCGTATTGGCCCCATTACTGGTTCGGTGAGCTGGCCAATGAGGTTTAGCATCGGATGAGGTCTCGGGTTACCACTGAACATCATAATGAATGACATGATGATCGATCCGATAATCGCATAGTAGTAGATATTAATGACAAACAGCAGATTGCCTACAAACGCCCAGGTAATGATTGAGCTTAGAGGCGGACTAGTGGCGCCATAGAGAGCGATTAGTCCATAGATCGCAGCAACTTGAACCAGTAAGGCAGCGACGAGAGTGGCAAAGTCGATACCGCGGTACCCAGGGATCAACGCCCTCAGGGGCCGGACGACTGGATCAGTAAAGCGCACGATAGCTTGAGACATGGGATTGTAAAAATCCGCACGTGCGATTTGCAGTAAAAACCTCAACAACAACATAAGTAGGTAAATGCCACCGAGGGTGCTGACTAAGGTAATGCCTGAGCTGCTCATAAAATCCATTCTCTAATCCTCGCGCAAACCGCGCTTACTTGTGCGGTTGTAACAATGAGTGCACTTCGCCGGCGAGTTCGACCGAGCGATCGTGAGCCGCCGTCAATGCACCATCGACTAACTGACGCAGGCCGCCGTCTTCGAAATGATTTATCGCCCGTTCGGTTGTGCCGTTTGGCGAGGTAACATTCCGCCTTAGCTGCGCAGTGTCCTCTTCGCTGGCTATCGCAAGCTGCGCGGCGCCTAGCGCTGTCTGATAAGTAAGCGACTTCGCCATTGCTGGTGTTAGTCCGAGCTTAATGGCGCTTTCTTGCATCGCTTCCATCATCAAAAAGAAATAGGCTGGACCGCTTCCGGACAGCGCGGTAACGCTATCGATGTCGGCTTCACTGTCGACCCAAACGCTTAAGCCGACTGCGCCCAGAAGTTGATCGGCGATATCGCGCTGTGCAGCGCTAACGCGGGCATTGGCAAATAGTCCGCTGGCGCCGCTGCCAACGAGGGCAGGAGTGTTGGGCATGCAGCGCACAAGCGCGGCCTCCAAGCCAAACCAGCGCTCGAGTGCTGTTAAGGTAATACCTGCGGCAATCGAGACGATAAGCGGGCGGCGATCGTTTAAGGATGCGGCGAGCGCGGTGCAGACAGCGGGCATAACCTGCGGCTTTACCGCTAACACGATGACATCGCAGGTCTGCGCAATATCTTCATTGCTCGCAGCCGCCATGCCTGTCTTTGCCGCGAGTATGTCGAGCTTATCCGTGTCTAAGTCTGATGCGCTGATTAGGCTGGGCGCTTGGCCTCGATTGATAAGGCCGCCAATGATGCTGCTGGCCATATTCCCAGCGCCAATGAAGCCGATGCGAGTGTCTTGCAAGGTCTGTCTCCGAGAATGAGCTAATCCCTAAGCGCTAGCGTTCGTGGCTCTGCGTTTATTGCTAGCTGCTTGTGTCTGAGTCGTTGCGCTGAAGTTTACCGATTTGAACGCGAATGCGCGAACCTTCTAGCTGGGACGCGCGCCGAACAGCGCAGTGCCTATCCTAACCATCGTCGACCCTTCGGCTATTGCTGCGCCGTAATCGCCGCTCATGCCAATCGACAGGGTGTCGAGTGTAGGCAGTGTTTCGCGCAGGCGGTCGAATTCTTGTCTCAGGGGGGCGAAGCACGCGCGTTGCTCTGCCTCGCTATCGAGCGCTGCAGGAATCGCCATTAAGCCGCGCAGGGCAAGGTTAGGAAGACGCGCGACGAGCGCACAAAGCTGCGCAGCGTCGGCAAGTGCTACGCCCGATTTGCTGTCCTCGTCTGAAAGGTTGACCTGCACGCAGACATTCAGAGCAGGGAGCGCGGGGTCGCGCTGCGCCGATAGCCGCTCGGCGATTTTGTCGCGGTCGACGCTGTGGACCCAATCGAAGGCATTGGCGATATCGCGTGTCTTATTCGATTGAATTGGCCCGATGAAATGCCAGACCATGTTGAGGTCGGCAAGGTGTTCGCGTTTATCTATCGCTTCTTGTACGTAGTTTTCTCCAAAATGGCGCTGGCCAGCGGCGTGGGCGTCGCGCATAGCGCTTACTGGCTGGCGCTTGCTCACTGCTAAGAGCGTGACCGCATTAGCGGGCCGGCCGCAGGATTGCGCTGCGGCAGCAATATCCGCTGTTAGCTGGTCGAGAGTCTGGCTTATATGAGGCATCGTGAGGTGGGTCTCAATGGGTGACGTGTTGTCCCTAGGTGAATTGCTAGGTGGAGGTTACCATGCAGGTATTGTTAATCAGCTAGTGGATTGCGATCAATGAAAATAGCCGACCTACTGAATTTAAGCGTCGAACGCGGCGCCTCCGACCTCCACCTTACGGCTGGCCTGCCACCTTTGGTTCGCATTGACGGTGAGATATGCCCGCTTTTCGATGAGCCGGTGGTTGGACTTGCGGGAAGCGGCGAACGCCTAGGTCAACAGACGGTATTGGCCCTTTTGCATGAGGTCATGCGTGAGGACCAGCGCCGTGAGTTCGAAGACAGGCTCGAGGTAGACTTTTCTTATGAGCTCTCGGGGGTTGCGCGCTTTCGCGTCAATGCCTTTCATCAGAACCGCGGTGCAGGCGCCGTGTTCCGCACCATTCCGGCCGATGTCGTGACGATGGAAGCGCTAGGCCTCGGGCCTATTTTCAAAACTATTGCCGATGCGCCACGAGGCTTAGTAATCGTGACGGGGCCAACAGGCTCGGGGAAGAGCACTACCCTTGCTGCTCTGATCGACTACCTCAATGAGACGAAGTCGCAGCATATTCTGACCATCGAAGACCCGATTGAATTCGTTCACGAGAGTAAACGCTCCCTTATAAATCAGCGCGAGGTGCATCGCGATACACACAGTTTCTCGGATGCGCTGCGCTCGGCATTACGCGAAGACCCCGATATCATTTTGGTCGGCGAGCTGCGCGATCTCGAAACTATTCGCCTTGCGCTGACTGCAGCCGAAACAGGCCATTTGGTATTCGCGACGCTGCATACAACCTCGGCGGCTAAAACAATCGATCGTGTGATTGACGTGTTCCCCGCCGCAGAAAAAGACATGGTGCGCTCGATGCTGTCGGAGTCTTTGCAGGCGGTTGTTTCACAGGCTCTGCTGCGTAAAAAAGGGGGAGGACGTATCGCTGCCTTCGAAATTATGCGGGGAACGGCGGCGATCCGAAATCTCATTCGTGAGGATAAGGTTGCGCAAATGTATTCGACTATTCAGACAGGTGCGTCGCAAGGGATGGTGACGCTCGACCAGTCGCTGAAAAATCTCGTCGATCAAGGCCTCGTGCACGCCGACGTTGCGCGGGCTAAGGCTAAGTCGCCAGAGAATTTCTAGGGTGTTCTTATTAGCCCGCGTTATTAGCCTCGGTTACTAGTCCTAGTTAACGGCCCGGTTTACTAGTCCTAGTTATAAGTGCTCTCGTTAGGTGTCCTCTTTGGGCGCTCGCCTGGCGAATTCTGCTAGCCAGTTCTCCAGAATAATCTGCGCGGCGACATCGTCTATCGCTTGTTTTTTGCCCGCACCGTGGCCGCTTGTGCGCCGGCTGCTTAGTCTTCGGCTAGATTCCCAATCGGCGTCATTGATAATGCGCTCTGCAGCTTCGACAGACGATAGCCGCTCGTCGAAGCCGAAGCTGGGTTTATGGAACCGGCCATTGAGCCTGTGACCAAACTTCATGGCGCGCAGCATGAGAGGGCTCTCGCTGCCATCGAGGTTGTAAGGCAGGCCGACGACGAAAACATCCGGTTGCCAACGATCAATTAATGCCGCGACATCACCCCAATCGGGCACACCATCGCGCGCGCGTATGACGGCCACCGCTTGCGCGGTGCCCGTGAGACTTTGCCCATAGGCAACGCCGATTCGTTGGGTGCCGTAGTCGAACGCAAGCGCGCTGAGCTGCTTGTGCTGCTGTGGGAAACTGTCTAGAGGCGTCATTGTCATCCTAGGAGTTAAGTCGCGATCTTAGTAGCTACGCAGCGCGTCGCCTTCGTGAAAGCGCCACGTGCGAATAATCTCAACGATGTCGGCCTGTTTGCTGAGCTCTGGCGGGAAGGGCTCATAGGGCGAGGCGAGCATTACAATATCCAGCGCTGCCTGATCGAGAACTGCATGCCCCGATGACTGCAAAATTTCGGTCTTTTGTATGCTGCCATTCGGGAGTATCGACACCAGCAGCCTTAGGCTGCCGTAGAGTTTTTGCCGTCTGGCCGCATCGGGGTAATTGAGATTGCCAATAGCCTCGATGCGTCGGCGCCAGCCATCGAGGTAGAGGGCGTCTTCGCTGCGCTGGGTTGCTGCCGCGGTAAGGACAACTCGCCTTGGGCGCCGCGCATACTCCTGCACTTGAGAGTCGAGTTGGGCCATTAGAGAGGCGATTGCGAGTCGTGAAGAGTCGGGCGTAGAGACCTGAGCGTCGCCCTCATCGGTTACGGTCAGGGCGTCGTTCGACTGTTTGCGTGCGTTGGCCGACGTCGTGACAAGCTCAGTGCTACCTTCTCGCTGTGCGGCTGTTTGTTCAGGGGTCATCGGCTGCGCGGCTTGCAGCGTGGCTGATTCGTAGTCGGCCTGAAAGGGCGAGGTTGGTGCCACTGCCGGGGCGTCTTCGGCGAGAGAGCCGCTGCCTAGCTGATTGGCCTGTGCCAGAAAGTCGGCGCGGTTAGGGGCAATCTCGCTGTGATGCGCCGCGAGGGTTATCTCGAGCGTAGGCACCTCGCTGGTCGACTGCACTGCCCCGAAGCTTATGCCAAAAATTAGGATGCCATGCACCGCAACCGACAAAAACATCGTGAAATTAAAGCGTTCGCGCTCGTCCGCGCCCGCGTCCATATTGGCTTAGCCCCTTGCCGCGAGCTTGCTTGCAATCGCTTCCATAAGATCACCCGCTATATCGAGTTGGTGTGCGCGATCGAGTTCGCGTACGCAAGTTGGACTAGTGACATTGATTTCGGTCAGATAGTCACCGATGACGTCTAAGCCAACGAAGAGGAGGCCCTTCTCACGCAGAACCGGAGCTACTTGGGAGCAGATCCAGCGTTCACGATCGGTCAGTGGCATCGCAACGCCGCTGCCGCCGGCGGCGAGATTTCCGCGGGTTTCTCCGGACATCGGGATTCGGGCGAGGCCGAACTCAGCAGGGACGCCGTCGACCATAAGAATACGCTTGTCTCCATCGACGATCTCAGGGAGGAATTTTTGCGCCATTATCTGCTGGCGGCCATGGTCAGTTAGCGTCTCGATGATAACACTCAGGTTTGGGTCGCCGGCTTTCACCCGAAAGATAGAGGCGCCGCCCATGCCGTCTAAAGGCTTAAAGATCACATCGCCGTGTTCGGCGTGAAACGCTTTCAGTCGTGCGGCCGACGCGGCAACGATGAGAGGAGGGCAGCACTGCGGGAACTGAGTGGCGAAAAGTTTTTCGTTACAATCGCGCAAGCTCCGGGGGTCATTCACGACCAAAGTGCCTTCGCGCTGCGCCGCCTCGAGAATATAGGTCGAGTAAATAAAATCCATGTCGAAGGGCGGATCTTTTCGCATTAACACAACATCAAGATCGGACAGTGCAATGTCCTGCGGGCTGCCAACCTCGAACCAGCTTTCGGGATTGTCTTCGACGCTGAGACGACGAACGGTGGCACGCGCCAAGCCTTGATCAAGGGATAGATCGCTCTGCTCCATATAATAGAGCTCCCACCCGCGACGCTGCGCGGCGAGAAGCATGGCAAGTGTCGTGTCTTTTTTGACGTTAATGTCCGCGATCGGGTCCATGACTACGCCGAGTTTTACCGTCATTGCATCTTTCCTGTGGTCTGATTAGCGAGCAATTAATGGGCACGATAATAGCCTAGATCGACATTTCACGCACCGACGTTTACTCAGAACACACGCGATAATTGCGCAAGACTCGTGCGCGAAAGCACGTCGTCTCGCAGCAGCAAAGTCACTATAAAGCCGCTATAATGCCAGCCTCACCAAGCGCGGTAAGCAGTAGCAGCCGCACGCGAAGCAGAGCAATATCGATAATCGAAGAGGGTAAGACTTGAGAACACTGGGCTTTGCATGGGGTATCGTTGGCGTGCTCCTCTTGCTGTCATTCGCTATATTCCGGCTCGCACCCATTGCCTTCGAATTAGGCGATTTGCAGCTAAGCGCTGTTCATTGGGCCAGCCTCGCCTTCAGTATTGTCTATATGGCTTATGCCGAGGGTTATAAAGGGTTTCATCGTGGATTCTCTCCACGTGTCATCCAACGAGCGAACTATCTGCGCGAAAATCCGCGTTGGCACCACGTTCTTTTGGCGCCGGCATTCTGCATGGGCTACATCTACGCGACGCGTCGTCGTCAGATTCTCTCCATTGGGCTAACGCTCGTCGTCATGGGCTTTGTCGTTGTTGCGCGGCAACTTCCACAGCCCTGGCGTGGGATACTCGACGCAGGGGTGGTTACTGGGTTAAGCCTTGGCATCATGTCAATTCTCTACTTTTTGTTGAACAGTCTTCGCACGCCTGGGTTTATTACCGTCTCGCCCGAAGTTCCTCTGCCGATGGCTATCGGCAGCGACGCGGCTGTACAGCCCGATGCCTAGCTCGTCTAAGACTTCCGCAGCCGCTAAGCCGAGTCGTTACTGCGCGGTCGTTGTAACCTACAATCCCGACCTCACGGCTTTGCTAAAGCTTCTCGGCCAGCTCGAGAAAGACAGCGACTTTATTGTTGTAGACAATGGCAGCAAGAATATCGAAGAGCTAGCCGCGTCGATCGAGGTGTACTCGCGGTGTCGGGCAGTTGAGAAAATGGACGACAACATTGGCCTGTCGCGCGCGCTAAATAAGGGCATAGCCTGGGTGAAAGAGCACGGTTACGAGTTTGTGTTTCTGTTCGATCAGGACAGTCGCCCCGGCGATCTTTTTGCTCAGGGGCTTATCTCGGCATTAGAACGCGCTTCGAAATTTAGCAGCAAGGGTGTGGCAGCCGTCGGGCCACGAATAATGAACCCGCAGTCGATGAAACAAACCCCGTTTAAACTGTTCAATCGATTGTTGGGGCGCACAAACCGACGTTTCGAAGGGTTGCGCACCGAGTTCAAAGCAGATTTCCTGATCACCTCCGGCACGTTAATTCCGCTGAGTATCATCGATGCCGTTGGGCCGATGCGAGACGATTATTTCATCGATAACATAGATCTCGAATGGTGTTTCCGCGCGAAGGCGCTAGGCTACGATCTGGTGGGATCCGATGCGTCGATTCTCTATCACGCTATTGGCGAGCGCAGCGATCATCCTTGGGTGCGTGCGGGGATAATCGCTCAGCACAATCCTTCGCGCAGCTATTATTCGAGTCGAAATCGCGTGCATCTCTACGGTGTCGACTACGCCCCTCTTGGCTGGAAGCTGAGGGACATGCCGCGGTTTGCATTAAAAGCACTTTGGCTCATGCTGAGTTCCGCTCAGCGCAGCAGTTACTTTACGAGCATTCGCCGCGGGATTCGCGACGCAAGGACTCTGCCGAAATGAGTGATCAGTCGTCACAGCGCGTCGCAGTGTTGTTATCCACTTACAATGGCGAGGTGTTTCTCGCCGAGCAACTAGATTCGCTTCTCGAACAGACTCATCAGAATTTCATCATCGTCGTGCGCGACGATGGGTCGAGTGATGGCACGCTGCTCCTACTGCAGAAATATGCCGAGGCCTCACCCGAAAAGTTCCACATTGTCGAAGAGGAGCCGGTGAACTATGGTCCAAGCGGCAGTTTTTCTGTGCTTTGCGAATACACGCTTGCGAACAAATCGGCCCTTGGGCTCGACAATATCCTTGCCTGCTTTTGCGACCAAGATGATGTGTGGCTCAATAATAAATTGGCGTTACAGATTGAGAGATATTGTCAGATTCAGGATGGCAAGGATAAACCTATTCTTATCCATTGCGACCTCGAAGTTGTGGACCAGAATCTTCAGCGAGTAGCTGAGTCTCTAATCTCTTATCAGGGCCTCGAAATAGAACGTAATCAATTTCCTCAGGTAGCTGTAAGCAATTTGGTCACCGGCTGCACTGCGCTTTTCAATGAAGCGTTGATGCGTGCGGCGCTACCCGTGCCCAAAAAGGCGATGATGCATGACTGGTGGTTTGCGATGACAGCCACCGCATTTGGCGAGCTCGTGTTTATGCCGGCGCCACTGGTTCGATACAGGCAGCATAGCCGCAACACGATTGGTGCAAAGCAGAGAGAGGATTCGGAGCATTGGCGCAGGAGTTTGTTAAGCCGCGTATTCGCGCTCGAACATAACGAACATCTTGTCGACGTTGCGCGGCAGGCGAAAGAATTCTCACGCCATTTCGGTGGGAAACTGCCGCTTAAGTATCGACTCGCTCTCTTACTCGCCAGACGAATGCGCACCCGAAGCGCTACCATGCAGCGGGTCTATTATCGCCTGCTGAGAAAGTTCTAACTAATCTCTGCGAGTCGCGACTTCATCTTTTCGCCCACGGCTCTGGGTGAGAATTCCGCGTCGATAAACGCGTGTGCCTTTCTCCCGAGTTCGTCTGCAAAAGCCGGCTCGTTAACCAGTTTTTTCATCGCGGCGCTGGCATGTTCTATTGATGGCTCTGCCCAACGCTGACCTTTTAGGTAAGGCCCGTAATCTTGCTCTAAAGTAATTAGTTGGTAATCGATAGGCAGACAGTGTTCAGCATCGGTATAGTCTGTCGACCCAGACCAGTTGGTCAGAATAACGCTCTTACCTAAGCTCATCGCCTCGGCTGGTCCCAAGCCAAACCCTTCCGAGCGGTGCAGCGAGACAAAACAATCGACAGCATTAATAAGAGAGTCGATTTCAGGCTTGCTGTGGTGTTCTTTCAATACAATGATGTTTTGATGGTTGCCAATAGCTTCGTCGAGTTCGCGCAGCGAATCAGTTGTTACATTATTGACTTTGAGAACGAGTGTCGCGCGGTTGTCATCGGCGCCGAATGCGGCAATGAAAGCATGCAGCGCTGCCTTCGGGTTTTTCCGCTCGGCGATGCTACGTGTGTCATACATCGCCAGAAAAATGAACGAATCTTTGGGGAGTCCGAAGTAATCTCGATCGAGCGACTCAACAGGGTTTGGCGCAACACAGTGTGGAATACACACGACGGGCTTCGTGGTTTCCGATGCGATCGCGCGGCGTACAAACTCAGACGGCACCCAGATCTCATCGGCTTCGTCGAGCGCGCGCCGCCAGCCTTCGGGCATCGTTTCTAGCTCCCATGCCCAGTAGGCAATGTGATAGCTTTTTTCGACTAAGAACGTCGGAATCGTAGCGCGGGCAAGTGCGAGATGGTCGGCGTTAATATGCCAAAGAGTGACAGAGAAGGGCGCGTCGTCGCGCTCTTTATGTTGCCAAGAGGTGTCGCCCATACGCGCCGGATTACCGCGTTCAAAATTGATCACGCCAAATTCTATGTCCGTCGCGGCAAGCGCGCGAGCATCTGATCGAGCCCCTTCGCCTAAACCCATTTCGGCGCGGATATAGCCGATGAGATTCACGCCTTTCTGTGGTGACGTATCTACTAGGGAAGGCGAATCTGATGCTTTAGCGGTTTTGCTTTCGAGCAAGGAGGGGGACAGCGTCAGATTAGCCGCGCAGTCTACGCCTGTTAAGGTGAGGTTGGGGTTATAGTATTCGTCGCCTGAGCGAAACAACTCTCCCCATTTATTCCACATGAGCGCTTCGTCTTCTTTGGGCACGCTCGCCTTACGCGAAATGCTTTCGTGATGGATAAGCGAACAACGCGGCGTCCAAATATTGACGAGGCCTTTTTGCCTAAGTTTAAGGCAGAGGTCAATGTCGTTACCGACGACAGCAAGACCTTCGTCGAAACCCCCAACCGCTGCAAAATTCTCGCGGCTAACCAGTAAACACGCGCCAGTGTTCGCAGACACTTCTCGCACTAGTTTATGAAGATTGCCACGGAGTTCACTGCTCGGTGCCATCTTATGAAATAGATGTAAGCAGCCCCCACCGGTGTCGATTAGGAAAACGCCAGCGTGTTGCAGCATCCCCTCGGGGTAATAGAGCAGTGCGCCGACGGTACCGACGCAGGGTCGCTGCGCTTGTTTAACGAGTTCGGTGAGCCAGCCAGCGTCGGTAATTTCTACGTCGTCGTTGAGAAATAACAATAGTTCGCCGTCTGATTCTTTAGCCCCTAAATTGTTTAGGCGAGGCCAATTAAAATCGAAATCACATTCGATTACCTTCAGGCCTTTGTCGATCAAATAGCTTATGCCGTCGGGATTCTTGCCGCGGCTGTTGTCAAGAATGACTATTTCGAAATTAGAGTAGTCTGTGAGCGAAAGCAGCGTCTCTATACAGGGCGTCACCAGTTCTAGTTTCGCCATCGTTGGGATGATGATGCTGACCAGTGGCGCGGACTGTAAGGGGCGATCGACATAACGCACAGTGTCTAAGCCATTGTTAGCACTATTGTTGGCACTATGCTCGCGGAGGCTGCTGCCCGGCTCGAACCTGTCGAGAAAGTTACTTGCCCAAAGAGATTCGGTTAATCGCAGGGTGCTCGGCAGTGTCGTCTCTGTCCAGAGTACGTCAGGGATTCTCGCTACTTTTTTAGCGGCATTGCCGAGTTCGAGTAGGAGACAGTAGCGGAAAGTAGCGGCGGCCTCTGGATTCTTTTCTAGAACCGCCGCGACTGATTCAGAGAAAGCAGGGGTATTGATGCGCTTGAAGAGCGTCGCACTAAACAGATAGACGCCGCCAATGTAGTTGCGACCCAGAAGGTGTTCGGGCGACCAGCCGAAAGTGAACTCGGGGTCTGTGTGCTGTCCCTGCGAATCGAAGCGGTCGTGATCCGTATAGACAAGGTCAGCGGCGAGCCTCTCGCCCGTGCTCGACAGAATTTTTAGTGCATGCGGCGCTAGCACGTCGGTCTGATGCACAACGACCAGATCGTCGGCTGACTCACTCGCGTCGTGAAGGGTTCGCAGTAAGTCCGTGGCGACTTCTTTAGAGCCACGGCCGCTCGTTATAACGCGGGATACAGTCGCTACCGAGGTGTGTTTTTCTAACAATGACACGGCTGCGTCGAGGTCGCTGCCGCTTGCGTCTGCGAGCACTAAAACAGCAACCTTACGCAGTATTTGGTCGGGGGATGGCAGTGTCTGAGCAGCGCGTTCGCTGAGCCAAAGCCTGTAGATATCAACCCGCTCGAGATTGACTACTTCTCGCTCGAGAGTGACCTGCTCGAATCCGTTGTCGAACATTACAACAACAGTGAATCTTCCCTGTGGTAGAAAACGCTTCTCGATTGTTTCTAAGAAACCTGATCGGCGAGCCTCGATCGTTGCACGGAAAGACGCGGCTACGTCGTCGCGCGGAAGTGTAGGTTCGAACGTGCGGTAGAGCTTCTCGCCAATAGACACGGAAATTGTCGTTCTATTGCCAGCCGAGAAAGCCCAGCCGGCGAGGACTAAGTCGTCGTCTACTAAGTGAATATTGCGGCCTGGCACATCAATACTGCATCTTATCTTGCTTCGTGAAGCCCTAGCTTTAGCCTCAGTAATCGAGGGCGGCACGGGCTGTTCGGCAGTAACTTTGCAAGTCGAAAGAGTCGCAGGGCGAGACAAAAGCCGCTTTACTCTATTAGAAAGATAGCGATAGGGCTTAGTAATCCGCCACGAGAAAGAGTTGAGGATAAGAGTTAGGTCAGCGGACAGGTTTTGGTGCTGGAGGTTGAGGAGTTGATGCGCTTTGCTTAGGCGTTTCTGTTGTGTCTGCAGATTCTCAATATTTTGATTGAGCTCATCCCTAGCTAGCCGTAAAGAATCACTTTCAAGTTGAAGGCTGCGGACCTGCTCTGCGGCTTCGCTGCGCTGAGTTTCAAGTGTCGTCTCGAAGACGTCACGTTCGGCACTAAAACTTGTTAACAAGTCTTTCCGCGCAACCTCGGCCTCATGACCAGCCTGCTTGAGCGCCGCTTGATACTCTTTTTGCGAAAGCCGTAAATGCTTGCGCAAGTCTTCTATTTCGGCTGACACATCAAAAGTGCCAAAAACTGCGTTGAGTTCAGCGGCGCTCCAGGTGGGCGCCCACTTGGCGAGCACTTTTTCTCGCCACATGCTGCTGAGGCTTTGAGTGTCGTACTTTTCTTGCTCGGTCTTTACAGCGGTCTCGGAATCACCACCGGCTCGATAAAAAGCCGTGATTTTGTCGATGTGATGGATGCTGCCGAGCGCGGCGACCTGTAGCCAAAAATCCCAGTCTTCATAAATATCAAGGCTTTCGTCTACGCGACAACCGGCTGTGAGCGCTTGACTGCGAAAGAGCACGGAATGGATTGGCATAAAATTATCGCGGCGCAGGAAAGCGATATCGAAATCGCGCGCGAAAAATTCTTCGAGCAACTCGCCACTCGGCGTCGTGCGCTGAGTGGTGCTGTAAACCGCAATTGACGTTGGGCTGCTCTGCAGCTCGTGAACTAGATTTTCGATATGCGACGCAGAAAGCCAATCGTCGTCGTCTAAGAACATCACGAACTCGCCGCTTACTGCATCGAGCCCTGCGTTGGCAGCTTTTGGCCTGCCAAGCGGCGCTCCAGTGGACACCAGCGTCTGCCCTGCACTCAGCTGCAACGACGGCAGGCCATCGCCGCGGGCATCGACGATAAGCGTCTCAATATTTGTGTGGCTTTGTGCTGCAATCGATGCGAGCGCCTCGGTAAGCTCGGGTCTGCCGACGGTCCGAACTATGATAGAGACAAGTGGCAGCACAGTAGTCACGAGTTAATTAGACCTGCTTAGAATGGCGCCAACGACATGGCCAATGAAGTCGAGGAAAAGTGTGTCGAGGCTGGTGTTAAAATAGTCTTCCGATTCGTTGCCGAGCGCGAGCAATGCAATGATTTCGGACTCATGCATTATTGGACAGAGCGCCGTGGAGCCAACGCGATTGCTATTTGCGCCAAACAAATTTTCGATGCTGCTGCGGGGTATCGCGCCGCAGTGCGTGCGCCTGAGGCGAAACACATCGGCGAATTCCTCGGCCAGTTTCTCGGCATTCTCTGTGCGTACGCCTTCGGAAACTTTGAGTCCTGGGCGCGCAACGACAATAATTTCGCAGGCGTCTACACTGCCTAATGCAGTGAGCTTATCCTGTGCTATTTCCGCAACCTCTGTGGCATCCCGTGCGCGAAGAAGCGAAAGCACTAGGTCGCGCGTGACATCAAATAGCTGATCGTTATCGCGTGCATTGGCGAGAAGCGACCCGAGTTTTTGCCGCGCCTCTTGGCCACGTTCACGCAGAATGACCACCTGCCGTTCGAGTAGCGATATCGCCTTGCCGCTTGCATGAGGGATTTTCAGCTCGGCGAGGAGTTCGGTTTGGCTGTCGAAAAACTCGGGATGCGCGCGGAGATAGTCGGCTACCTGTGCGGCGCTGAGTGCGGGCGAAGAGAGCGGCTGTCCGGGCGTTGCCCCGTTCGAATCTGATGAATCGTTCGTCGCGGTCACTTTATTGGTCATCGTTTTTTTGCTTCCTATCAATTTGCAGCGCGTGGCCGGGTTAAGCTCTGGTCGCTACTCGCTAACTTAGTGTGTGTGGTCTGGCAGGTCGAGAATGCCGTCGTAGACAGTGGTCGCCGGGCCAGTCATCAGCACCGGTGTCCCGTCTCCCTGCCACGCGATCGTGAGTGTTCCCCCGCGAACATTGACCGCGACGGGTGATTCCAAAAGGCCGAGCTTGCAGCCGCTAACAACCGCTGCACAGGCGCCGGTACCGCAGGCAAGCGTCTCGCCCGACCCGCGTTCGAAGACGCGAAGACGGATGCTCTGTTGCGCTACAACCTGCATAAATCCGACATTGACGCCCTGCGGGAAGCAGCCGTGTTGGCCTAAGGCCGCGCCAAGGCTAACGACGTCGGCTTTATCTAGGTCGTCGACGACGATGACTGCATGCGGATTGCCCATAGAAAGAGCCGAAAATTCTATTTTTTGCGTCGTCGATGCGGAAACAACCTCACACCTGTAGCGCTGGCCACTGACAACGTCGACAGACGCGTTTTCGGCCTGGAAAGGCAGGCTCTCAGGTGCAAAGTCGGGCTCGCCCATGTCGACTGTCACCTCACCGTCTTCGGACAGCTGGAGACTGAGTAGCCGATTTACCGTTTCGACCTTAATCGGGTTGTGTGTCGTCAGGCCCTTGTCGTGAACATATTTGGCGAAGCAGCGCGCGCCATTGCCGCAGTGTTCTACCTCGCTGCCGTCGCGATTGAAAATGCGGTAGCGAAAGTCGGCATCCGGACGCGTCGCGGGTTCGATCTGCAAAAGTTGGTCAAACCCAATGCCAAGCTGCCGGTCGGCATAGAGGGCGATCTGCTCTGTGCTGAGGCTATGCGGCTGCGAGACACAGTCGATGACCATGAAGTCGTTGCCGAGGCCGTGCATCTTTGTGAAGGGAAGTCGCATCTTTTGGTTATCGGCCGTTTGCTGCATCGCTGTCGGGATTGCTCCGAGAGTCCAACTGCAAAAGCGACTCAAGAGAGAGCTGAAGTTCTACCGTTTCCCGTGCGCGAACAATTTGATAGGCCCCGCCATCGACCATGACCTCAGCGACGCGGTTGCGCGTGTTGTAATTCGAACTCATGACAAACCCGTACGCACCTGCAGAACGCACGGCGAGCAGATCACCGGCGGCGATTCGAAGAGGGCGATCTTTACCTAAAAAGTCGCCAGATTCGCATACCGGACCCACAACATCGTACTGCAGCTCGGGGCGCGAGGGATCGTCGCTACACTCTACCGGAATAATTTTTTGCCACGCGCCGTAAAGCGCAGGCCTCAGAAGATCATTCATCGCGCCATCGACGATTGCAAAATTTTTGTGTTCATTGCACTTTAAATACTCGATGCGGGTGACGAACACGCCGGCATTGGCCGCAATGGAGCGCCCGGGTTCGACCATCAGCATTAAATTGCGCGAGGCAAAGCGGCCGCGTACCGCATTAATCAATTCGTCGGGCAACGGTGGCTCTTCGCCATCGTAAGGCACGCCAAGGCCGCCACCCATGTCGAAGTGCTTAAGATGAATGCCCTCAGCTGCCAAGGCATCGACCATAGCGAGTAGTCGATCGATAGCGTCAAGGAACGGCGCTACGCTGGTGAGCTGAGAACCGATATGGCAGTCGATGCCGACCAAATCGAGACCAGGCAGCGTAGCGGCATGGCGGTAAACGGCAAGAGCTGCGTCGCTGGCGATACCAAATTTGTTCTCTTTAAGACCAGTTGAAATATACGGATGCGTGCCGGCATCGACGTCTGGATTGACCCGCAGTGAAATGGGTGCAACAACGCCGAGCTCGCTTGCGATGCGGCTAATACGTTCGAGTTCGGCTTCGGATTCGACGTTAAAACACTTAATGCCAACCTCGAGCGCAAAGCGTATCTCGTCTTCTGTCTTGCCTAGGCCCGAAAAAATAGTCTTCGCGGGATCGCCGCCGGCGCGAAGGACACGCTGAAGCTCGCCTCCCGAGACAATGTCGAAGCCAGCACCCAGGCGCGCGAGTACATCGAGAACGGCGAGATTCGAATTCGCCTTCACAGCAAAACAAATTAGGCTCGGTTGATCGGCGAGTGCTGTTTCATACGCTCGGTAGTGGCGCTCGAGCGTTGCACGCGAATAGACATAAAAGGGTGTGCCAACGGCATCGGCGATCGCTATGAGCGGCAAGTCTTCGGCGAAGAGGCTATTACCTCGGTAATTGAAATGATCCATTGTTAAGTCCGTGAGTCGCGTTGCTACTGAAACTGCGCACTAGGCGTGGGGTTTGATTCTGGTCGCGTCAGGCCGCCTTTTTGGCCGCAGCCAAATAGTGCCATGAGCACGCAGGCTAAGACGGCAACGCGAACATGGCCGATGTCGCGCTGTAAGGTCCCTGACAGTGGTGTCTTAGACCGTTGTCGATTAAGTGCTGGCATGGTTACTCTACTGTCTCTTTGAGACTGGTGATGTCTGTTTATTTCTCGTGAGCATTGATTTTGAGGCCGAAATGCTTGGCTACACGAGTTATTTCTATGCGCTAAAGTATAACTGTGGGGCCTGAATAAACCCAGATCAAAGTCGTTTTCCTCACTTCTCCTGCATTCCCTTGAAAATCCCTACCCCCGCGCCTATATTCCTCCATCGTAGTGAGACGCCTCACAGCATCAACACAAGAACGCAGGAATAGAAGCGATGATTGAGATTACTCATCTAAGCAAACAGTTCGAGCAATTTACCGCCGTAGACGACCTGAGTTTTTCGGTGTCCGAGGGCGAGGTGCTCGGATTTCTGGGGCCCAATGGCGCCGGCAAATCGACAACAATGAAAATTATCACCGGCTTCCTCGCCCCGACCTCGGGTTCGGTCACGGTAGATGGCCATAATATTGCGACAGATGCGCTCGCAGCCAAGGCGCTGATGGGCTATCTGCCCGAGGGTGCTCCCTCATACGGGGATATGACGACACTCGGTTTTCTAAGATTTGTTGGCGAGATTCGAGGCTATCGCGGAGACGAGCTTGTGCAGCGCGTTGGACGCGTGCTTGCCGAAGTCGAGCTTGGTTCGGTGGCTTTGCAAAAAATCGACACACTGTCGAAAGGGTTTAAGCGCCGGGTTGGCCTCGCGCAAGCAATCATGCACGACCCCAAAGTGCTGATTTTGGACGAACCGACCGATGGCCTGGACCCCAACCAAAAGCAGCATGTGCGGGAACTTATTAAGAATCTTGCCCGCGACAAAATCGTGATTATTTCGACGCACATTCTCGAAGAGGTCTCCGCTGTCTGCACGCGAGCGGTGATTATCGCCAACGGTAGACTTGTTGCCGATGGAACGCCTGCCGAGCTCGAGGCGAGTTCGAAATATCATCAGGCGGTAAACGTGCGTCTAACTCAGCCGCTTGAGCTTGGTGGCCACCTCGAATCGCTTGCCGATGTTGCAGGTATCGAGGTCGACGCCGAAGACAGCTTGAGCCTGCGTATACTGGCGCAGGCAGGCAAGTCGATTTACAGCCAGGTCGCAAAGATCGCTCAGGAACAGAACTGGCCGATTGCCGAAATGACTGTCGTCCGTGGGCAGCTAGAAGATGTGTTCAAACAAGTGACTGCAGGAGGAGCGCGCCGTGGGTAATCTCAGCGTCATTTTCAAACGCGAGCTAGCGAGTTATTTCGCCACGCCGCTTGCGTATATTTTTATTGTTATTTTTCTCATTACCAACGGTATTTTCACCTTCGAGCTTGGCAGATTTTTTCTACGGGGTCAGGCTGACCTTCTGCCTTTTTTCAGTTTCCATCCTTGGCTCTATCTCTTTATGGTGCCGGCAATTGCGATGACTCTGTGGGCCGACGAGCGCAAGACAGGCACGATCGAATTATTGCTGACGCTTCCCGTTCGCTTGAGAGACGCTGTGTTAGGGAAATTTCTCGCCGCATGGGCACTGATGGGCATAGCACTTGCGCTTACATTCCCTATTTGGATTACCGTGAATTATCTTGGAGATCCAGATAACGGCGTTATTTTTGCAGCGTATCTTGGCAGTTGGTTTATGGCCGGCGGCTTCCTTGCCATTGGCTCTTGCATGTCGGCGGCAACAAAGAATTCGGTGATTGCTTTTATTCTTACCGTCAGCCTTTGCTTCATCTTCGTGATTATGGGATCTCCGATATTGCTCGAAGCTTTTCCTGCCTGGATGCCGCAGGTAGTTGTCGACGCCTTCGCCGCCATGGGCTTTCTAACGCATTATGATTCGATCGCAAAGGGCGTACTCGATATTCGCGATCTGCTTTTCTTTGCTGCATTTATTGGCGCGTGGCTCTTTGCGAGCGCTATCGTTATTGAAATTAAGAAAGCGAACTAGGAGGAGACTGGCGATGACAAAAATTAAGTTTTTATTCTCGGGCACAGGCCTCCTTACGGTCGCGGTCGCCCTGCTCGTTTCAGTGGGGCTAATCAGTGCATTGCCTAGTATCCGCATTGACCTCACCGAAGACGATCTCTTTTCTCTCGCCGATGGCACGCGCAATATCGTCTCCGGCCTCGAAGAGCCGATCGAGCTACTCTTTTTTTACAGCGAGTCAGCAACGGAGGATCAACCACAGATTCGCAGTTACGGTACGCGGGTGCAGGAATTGTTGCGCGAGATCGTGATTGCGAGCGGCGGTAATTTAGTCCTGTCGATTGTCGATCCCGAGCCATTCTCAGAAGAAGAAGACCTCGCCACCCAGTATGGCGTCCAGCCAGTGCCTGTGACGCAGGGCGGGCAGGGGATTTATTTCGGACTCGTTGCGGTAGAGCTTGATAACGAAAAGGACCCTGCGCTACGCGTGTCCGAGACCATGCCTCTGATTCGACCAGACCAAGAGCAGTTTCTCGAATACGAATTTATGCAACTCGTCACGCGCGTTGCTAATCCCGATTTGAAGGTGGTTGGTTTACTCACCACGCTTGATATCGACGGTGGATTCGACCCGATGACGGGGCAGGCGACACAGCAGTGGATGATTACCGATTATATTCGCCAGCTTTATGACTTGCGCCGTATAGAAACCGACACCGAAATCATTGAAGAAGACGTCAACATTTTGATGATCGTGCATCCAGAGGGGCTGTCGGAACAGACGCTTTATGCTATTGATCAGCATGTGATGCGAGGCGGTGAAACATTCGTTTTCCTCGATCCGACCGCCGACTCAATGGTCTCTCGCTCAGAGCGTGGCTCGATGATTCCCGCGGGAATGCGTTCCGATTTACCCGGCTTGCTTGAGGCTTGGGGCGTCGACTATGCATCGGACAAGGTGCTAACAGACAATACCCTAGCACTGCGCGTTCAGATGGGCCAAGGTTCGCGTCCTGTCGCACACATCGGAATGATCGGTGCGAATCGAACGGCGCTCGCTGGCGACGATATCATCACGCGGCGCCTTGAAAATTTGAATCTTTCGTCGGTCGGTGCCCTCGCCCCTCGCGACGGTGCGACAACACGGTTCGAACCGCTCATTCAATCGTCGAGCGATGCGATGCTGATGAACGCCTCGCTGCTTGAAGACGTGTTAGATCCTTCGGTGTTATTCGATGAATTTGTTTCGGCAAATGAGCGTTACACTATCGCTGCGCGCGTGAGTGGTGTGATCTCCTCCGCTTTTCCCGAAGGACGGCCAGTAAGAAAAGACGCCGCTGCCGACGCGAGTGAAGAAGAGACTGACGACGACAATGATTCTGATGAAGCTCGAATCGAAAATACGAACAGTGACAGCGTTACAGTGGAAGGCCATCTGACGCGAACGAGCGGTGAGACCAACATTCTTCTGTTCGCAGACACTGATGTGTTAACCGATCGACTTTGGGTTCAGGTGGCCCAATTTATGGGTCAGCGAATTCCGCAGCCTTATGCGAACAATGGTGATTTTGTCATTAACGCGCTGGACAATCTTAGTGGCGGCGCAGACCTCGTCAGCATACGCAGTCGCGGCCGTTACTCCCGCCCTTTTGAGCGCGTTGTAAAGCTGCAGCGTGAAGCCGATGACCGACTGCGCACTGAAGAAGCGGCGCTACTCGAAAGACTTGCCGAAACCGAGGAGCAGTTGGCGGCGCTTAACACAGACGAGGGTGGTCAACTTTTGGGTCAGCTAACGCCGGAGATTCAAACCGAAATTGATCGCTTCAACGCCGAGCTGCTCGACACGCGGCGCAGCCTTCGAGATGTGCAGTTTCAGCTGACGGCCGATATCGAAGCGCTAGGCTCGAATCTAAAATGGTTTAATACAGCGGCTATTCCTATGCTGCTGACAGTGATAGCACTCTTTATGAGTTTGACGCGAGCCCGGCGCCGACGAGAGCTTGCTGCTCGTTAGGCGTCTTCGGCACTGATCTGCGGCGGACGCTGCATCAGGCGTATGCTAATGCGGGTACCTTTGCCGAGTTCGCTGTCGATTTCGAGCGAGCAGCCATGGGCTTGGGCAATAAGACGGCAGAGGTAAAGGCCTAACCCGAACCCGCCTGTGTTGCGTTGTCTCGAGCTGTCTGCGCGGTAAAAGGGTTCGCAGACCTGATCAATGTGCTCGGGACCAATGCCTTCTCCGTTGTCTTGAACAACGAGAGAAGCGCTGCCCTCGTGAAAAATAACTTCGACGCGTAGGGGTTTGTCACGGCCGTGCCGTATCGCATTGTTAAGTAGATTGGTTAAGAGTAAGCGTATGCGCAGTTTGTCGATGACAAACTCACGATCCTCAGAAGGCAGAACAATCTCAAGCCCCCCTTCGTAACTAAAGTATTGGTCAACAACAGACTCCACGAACTCTGCAAGCTGAACCGGTTCGGCAGACAGCGCAGTGTGTTCGTCATTCAGTCGTTCGGCCTCAATGAGGTCGCCGATTAAGTGGTCTATTTCGTCGATATCCTCGCGCAGTTTTTGCTTCTCAATGCTGTCTGGCATGAACTCGAGCCGCAGTTTCGCTTTCGTAAGCGGGGTGCGTAGTTCATGGCTTATTGCGAGTAACAACTGGCGTTTAGCTTCGAGCATCGACTGCAACGAGTCGGCCATGTGGTTGATACTGTCGGTCAGTGCGCCGAGTTCATCTTGACGGTCGTTGTGAACGCGATAGCTCAGGTCGCCGCGTCGAATTCGCTCCGCACCACGGCGCAGCATACGCACCGGATCAAGCAGCCGATTGACCATGAAATAGTTGACGAAAAGCACGAAGCCGGCAAGTGCGAGCCCAATGTAAAGAACGGCGAGATTTGCGGCGTTTTCATCGAGAGAGCGCTGATAGAGATAGAAATCGTAACCGTCGCGGCGAACTACGATCATGTCTTCGCTGTCGCTCGACCTAATCTCCGCGTCATCGGCTAGCGATCTGACGAACGTCGTGTCGTCGAGGTTAAGCCGATTGTCGCCATCCGAGCTCCAGCGCATGATCGGATTGCGAATATTAATACTCCACTCGAGCTCTGCAGCAAGGCGCATCGCGTTGCTTAAATTCGGTGGCGTGCCGATGTCCTCGATTATCGATTCGACGTTACGGGCAAAAAAGTCGGGGATTGTTTCTATTGCGGCGCTGTCGCGAGTAACGGTCTGTATCGACACAGAAATGATAATAAAAAACATCAAAACTGTGACGCTGAAAATCGCCAACAAGCGCAGGAAAAGTGAGTAGCGTATGGTTTGCAGTAGGCCTGCCACGGCGGACTACAACTGCTCGCCGATAAACGTGTAGCCTCGACCCCAAACAGTTTTGATAAAGCGAGGCGTCTTCGAGGTATCTCCGAGCTTGTGACGCAAACGGCTGACTAGCGTATCGACCGCGCGGGAGAACAATTCGGCGTCGATACCACGAAGGCGGTTCATCAATTCGTCGCGGGTGAAGGTTTTGTTTGGATACTGCATAAATAAGATGAGCAGCTCGTATTCCATGGTGGTGAGGTCGAGCACGGCGTGGTCGAGTTTAACTTCGCGTCGCGAGGGGTCAACTTCGATGCCATTGATAGGCTTGATCTCGCGCATCGATGCATCGTCGCCAGAGCGGCGCAGAATGTTGTGGATGCGTGCAACGAGCTCTCTCGGTTCGAAAGGCTTGGGCAGATAATCATCGGCGCCGAGCTCGAGCCCAACGATGCGGTCGGTAACCTCTGCGTGGGCGGTAAGCATGAGAATAGGCAGCTGGCCATAGATCGACGATTTCGCACGGATCTCGCGACATACCTCAAATCCGTCTTTCTCGGGCAGCATCACATCGAGAATCAGAAGGTCCGGCTTGAGCTTTTTAATCATCTCCAAGCCTTTGCTTGGGGCGAGCGCAACATGCGCCTGCATCTCATAGCGGGCGAGATATTGGGTAAGTAGCTCGCCGAGATTCTCGTCGTCATCGATGATAAGTATTTGTTTCATCAAGTATTCCGCTTGTCACTGGGCCTCGAAATGAGGCGGCAAAACGACGCGTCTTTAGCAAGGTTAGGCGCAGAACCCTTGCCACCAATGGCCGCTTTCGGTGAAGCCTGCATAGTACGAATTCGGCCTGCCTAAATCAATTCTGTAGTATCATGCAATCCGGCCGAAGGCGTGATTACAGCGTTGCTTTCTCTTTATCGTTTAGCCCATCACGCAGAGCTTGTGCTCAAGTCTATAACTGATCCCTCGAAACGCCGCTATGATTTCTCTCAATAACATTACCCTGATGCGCGGCACGCAGACGCTTATTCGCGATGCCAGTGTGTTGCTGTCTAGTGGCCAGCGCACAGGCATAATCGGGCGTAATGGTTCGGGAAAGACGAGTCTATTCAAAGCGCTCGCCGGCGAAATCCAGTTAGAGCAAGGCGAGATAGAGCTACCGAATGGCCTTCGTACCGTGTCAATGGCGCAGGAGACACCGGCGAGTGATCGCACGGCGATCGAGTTCGTGATTGACTCTCATACGGAGTTTCGCGTCTTAGAAGCCAAGATCAAAGTGGCCGAGGCGGGACACGATGACGCGCTGCTCGTGCGTCTTCATGCGGCGATGGAAGAACTCGGCGCCTACGACATTAAGAACCAAGCTGAACAGCTATTGTCGGGGCTTGGGTTCGATACCGAACAATTTTCGCGCACGGTAGGTGAGTTTTCGGGCGGTTGGCGCGTACGCCTCAATCTCGCTGCGGCGCTGATGCGCCCGTCCGATTTGCTCATGCTCGACGAACCTACAAACCACCTCGACCTTGAAGCGACGGTATGGCTCGAACAGTGGCTGCGTGGCTACCGCGGCACTATTTTAGTTATCTCGCATGATCGGACTTTCCTCGACGCGGTAATCGATCACGTCATTAGCCTCGAGAGCGGATCGCTCGCGCTCTATCGCGGTAATTACAGTGCCTACGAGCGCCAGCGCGCCGAGCGCATGGCATTACAAGCGGCGCTCTACGAGAAGCAGCAGCGCAGGCGCGGCGAGATTGAAGACTTTGTTAGACGTTTTAAGGCAAAAGCAAGCAAGGCGCGACAAGCGCAGAGTCGCCTAAAAGAATTGGATAGAATGCAGGACATCGCGCCTGCACACGCCGACTCCCCGTTTCGCTTTTCGTTTCCCGCGGTTGAAGCCGATAGCGGCTACCTAATGCAGATTAACAAGCTGGCCTTTGGTTTTGACAAACCGCTGGTCGACAAAGTGACGTTCTCCATTCGCGGCGATTCCCGATTCGGTCTGCTTGGGTTTAACGGCAGCGGTAAATCGACGTTACTTAAAGTCCTGTCCGGGTCTCTTAAACAGATGGCTGGCGAAATGATTCCGGCGAAGAAGATGCGCATAGGCTATTTCGCTCAGCATCAAGTCGATGAACTCGATCAAACGGCGACACCGGTTGCGACAATTCAGGCGCTCGCTAAGAAAGACCCAGCGCTTAAGGCAACCGAACAAGTTATCCGTGACTATTTGGGCGGCTTCGATTTTTGCGGCAGCCGCGTCGATGAATGCATCGAGCATTTCTCCGGAGGCGAGAAGGCGCGACTCGCGTTGGCGAAGGTTGCTTGGGAGCGGCCCAACTTGCTGCTGCTAGACGAACCAACTAACCACCTCGACCTTGAGATGGTGCATGCGCTTACCGTTGCCTTGCAGGAATTTGAGGGAGCGGTGGTTATTGTCTCCCACGACCGACACTTGCTTGCCAATACCGTTGACGAGTTTTATTCGATACATAAAGGCCACTTCGCCGAATTTGATGGCGACCTTGCCGACTACGAACGCTGGCTTGCGCGTTATAACGAACTAGAAGCCTCGCCGCAGGCAGCGGAAAGTAGCCCGTGGGCCGACAATAGTGCCGCCGATAAAAAAGCGCAGAGGCAGCAGGCCGCGGCACGAAGAGAGCAATTAGCGCCCCTGCGCAAACAGGTTAAAGCGCTTGAGAATCAGATGGAGAAGCTGCAGACGAGGCTCGATAAAATAGAAAGCCAGTTAGGTGACGAAGCGATCTATGCCGAGCAGAACAAGGCGAAACTCGCAGAGCTGGTGAAAGAGCAGGGCAGTGTAAAGGCCGAGCTCGGATCGGTAGAGGAGCAGTGGCTCGAGTATCAAGAGGCGCTGGAGGCGGCGCTCTAGCGAGCTGTGCGTGTATACTGTATGTTTTTACTAGGCTGTTCTTTGCAGCGCTAAACCTAATCACTCTCAGAGCTCTCAAAGCTCTCAAAGCTCTTAAAACTCTCAAAAATGGACTAACACTTGGCAGCAGAATTCGACAACAGCGCCGCTTTAGCGCAAGAAGCGAGCGGCTTTGCAGCGAGCTGGACGCTTTACAAGCGTCTTTTAGCGTATCTCAAGCCGCAGCTGCCTGCTGTGTTTACAAGCATTCTTGGTTTTCTTATTTTCGCTGCGACGACGCCACTTGCGGCCGCCTGGTTAGGCTGGACTATCGATGCAATCGAAAGCAAAGACCTCGACTGGCGCGTCTACAGTCCGCTGCTGTGTATTGCCATCGCCTTTATACGCGGAGTGGGTGGATTTCTTGGTGGCTATTCGATAGCCCATTTAGCGAACTATCTTATCCATCGCATGCGCGGCCAGATAATGGAGCATACTCTCGACTTGCCCGTGCGCTTCTTCGATCGCGCCGAACCGGGACGACTAATATCGAAAGTAACTTATGATGTGAATCAAATAACGGGCGCGGTGACCAACGCGGTTACCGTGGTTTTGCGCGAAGGACTTACCGTTATCGGTTTGCTTGCTGCATTGTTCTATGTGGATTGGCAACTGAGCCTCGCGTTTCTTCTCATAGCGCCTATCGTTGGTAAGACAGTCTCTATTGCGTCTCGCTATTTCCGCCGCTACAGCACGCAGATGCAAGATTCTATGGGCGAGGTAACACAGATTATAGGCGAATCGATTCGCGGGCATCATGTCGTTAGAACGTTTAATGCGAAAGGCCAAGTAAACGAAAAATTTGATGCGGCGAGCGAGCGCAATCGTACACAGAATATGAAGATGGCTGGCACCGAACTTATTAGCACGCCAGTTATTCAGCTTCTAGTAAGTAGTGCGATAGCGGGCCTCATTTGGTTTTTGATGGCGCCTGAATTCATGCGCGATCGTTCCTCGGGCGACTTCGTCACTTTTCTAACGATGGCCGCTTCGCTCGCGAAACCTATACGCCAGCTGTCGCAAATTAATTCGGTTATTCAGCGCGGGCTCTCTGCAGCCTCGAGTATTTTTTCTTTGCTCGACGAGCCGGGCGAGGTCGATTGTGGCGAGAAAAAATTGCCGCGCGCAATCGAGCATATCGAATTCGACAATGTTCGCTTCGCCTATGCACCGGCTAGCGAGAACCACCCCGGCGAAATTCAGGAGACCTCAGAGAGTGCGGTCGATGGCGTGAGTTTCGACGTCGAAGCAGGCCAGACTATCGCGTTAGTCGGTAAATCCGGTAGCGGGAAAACGACGCTCGTGAGTCTGCTGCCTCGTTTCTATGATTGCACCGAAGGCGAGATCCGCATTAATGGCAGTGCGCTTCCCGACTACTCACTTCAAAGCCTTCGCCATCAAATTGCGGTAGTGAGTCAGAAGGTCGTGCTATTTAGTGGCAGTATTTTGGACAATATCGCCTACGGAGCTGCCGAACCAATCGATCGTGATGCTGTGATCGAGGCTGCGCGCAACGCACATGCGTTAGAATTTATTGATCAACTACCGCAGGGAATAGACACGCAGATTGGCGATGACGCGGGGATGTTGTCCGGTGGGCAGAGGCAGCGCATTGCGATTGCACGTGCCTTGTTTGACGATGCGCCTATACTCGTACTCGATGAGGCCACCTCGGCGTTAGATTCCGAATCTGAGCTACATATTCAAGAGGCGCTGAGTACGCTTATGCAGGGGCGCACCACCTTTGTCATCGCTCATAGGCTATCGACTGTCGAAAGCGCTGATAGAATTTTGGTGATGCAAAACGGTAAGATTATCGAGTCCGGAAGCCACAAAGAACTCATCGCTCAAGAAGGCCATTACGCCTACCTCTACAATATCCAATTTGCAGAGTCCTAACCTCGACTCCTGCCGCTGTACTCATAGATCCAATAGTCGGTATTAAAGCCTGTCTGATTTGCGCTGATGCAGCTCTCGCAGCTTCGCGTATTTCATGTAGGTATAGAACGCGGCGTTCATGCTGGTGTTAAAACCCTCGAGTCCGTCGAGGAAGTGTCCCTTGAATAGATAGACCTGTAAGAAGGTGATCGGAAACATCAACACGATACTCGCCAGCGAGGCGTTTTGGTTCTTATCAAATTTATCCTCGGCTTTAAGCTCGCTGTAACGATTAGACTTGGTGAAGCGCTGGCTAAGGCTAAGGTTTTCTTTGTGGAGAATCGTCGCTTGCGTTTTCGTGACAGAACCTGTGATCGAGATGCTTTCGTGTACGCGCCTTACTTCGTAATGGCCGCATGTTTTTCGAAAGAAGCGAATGAGTCGATCGTTTTTGCTGAAGTTCTTTGGCTGCTGCCCCCACCGAATGAGCGTACGATTCGATTCTAGCGCGTCGTGCGAACCGGTGTTAATTAATGTCCTTACCTCGTTCAGAAAGTCTTCGGTAGGCAATTCGTCGGCGTCTAGATTGAATACCCACGGCTGGCTGCAGAGTGACATTGCATAGGCCTTCTGCTCACTAAATCCTGGCCAGTCATTGTGGAAAACGCGAACGTTGGGGAACCCCTCCGCGATCGCTAACGTTCTGTCGGTGCTGCCGCTATCGACAATTATTACCTCGGCGAAGTCAGCAACGCTCGCGAGCGATTCGGCAACATTGTTCTCCTCGTTGAGGGTGATCATGTACACGCTTGCAGCTATCTGTTGACTCATGGATTCGTCTCTTTCGTTTCATTAGCAAACGCAGGTTTGCGCATATCTATTGCTACTCTGGTTGCCGTTGCAGCGCCGAAAACGACTTCTGGTATTAATGACGTGAGGCAATGATAATTGAATTCGCATTGCCAAGCGTCACAGTCTTTGCCGCATGCCTTCGTGCCGCGCAATACGCGACTATGATCACCTAGCGGCGCCCAAATAGTTTCCTTACTTGGCCCGAATAGCGCGACTAAATCTAAGCCTGCGGAGGCGGCAAGGTGCATCGGTCCACTGTCGCCACCTATATAGAACTGAGCTTTTTGAAAAAGGGCAACGAGTTCAGGATAGCCGAGCTGATCGAAGTGATGAATAGCTACATTGGGTAATTGCTCAGCGATCGCATCGATCATGCGCGTATCGTCGCCAACACCAATCATCACGATGCCGAGATTTTGGCTTTTGAGCTGCGTGACTAAGCTTGCAAAATACTCGACTGGCCATTTCTTATAATCAGCGCTTGCCCCGGGGTGAATGACCACAAAAGGCTGCGTGATCAGCTTTGATTCAAGGAAACCTTTCACCGCCTCGCGGACCTCAGAGCCGAGAGTGTAAGGAAGAATATTGGCAGGGGCTTTGCCGGTAACGAGCACATCAAGAATTTCGCCAAAAGCATTATAGCGATGCTTTTCATAATTGAGCGCGCGCGGATTATTGTAGAACCGATGCGCGTTTTTCCCGGTTGGCCCGTAGCGATTCTTAGCGCCGCTGAGCCTGCTCAACACGCCACTGAAGCGTTCGCCTTCCATATCGATTATGCAGTCGCTCGTCGCCTTGCGAAGCTTTCGCAAGAATCCTAAATAGAGCGTGAGTCGCGACCATGCCGAGCCAGGCTCTTTCAGACGCTGGCGTGGATACTCGATGATGGTCACAGAAGGAGGAATAACCGTATTGGTGAGTTCGCGGAAACGGGCATCGATAACCAGGGTAAGGTTAGGATAGTCTTCTGCAACGCGCAGCACCCAGGGCAGACCCAAAATAAAGTTGCCCAGATAATGTGTTGGAAACATGAGTACGGGGTTGTTGTTCATTCTTTACCGCTACTGTGTTTTTGGTTGAGATGCCGTGTTCTGGGGCGCAAACATCCTTTGTTATATCTGCCTATTCGGCTTCAACGTGAATAGTAATTTTAGCAATGTCGATTCGTCTCGTTGCGCAGATGAAGTATTCTTAAGTATTAGAATAGACCACACATGAGCACGCTATGAGCGAACTATCGGGAAAGGACAGGGCAGCAGAGAGCGAGAAAGAACTCACCGCTGTTCCAGCAAAAAAAAAGGGCTTTGCAAGACTTAGGGCCGCCACTGTTTACAGTGTCGAAGGGCTAAGGGCATGTTTCGCAAGCGAAGAAGCGTTTCGCCTTGAAATAATGCTAGCCGTCGTTTTAACGCCACTTGCCTTTTGGCTGGGTGACTCTCCTGCCGAGCGCGGGCTGTTGTTGGTCGCCATTGTGCTCGTTCTATTAGTCGAGCTGCTAAACAGCGCAATCGAGGCGGTAGTCGATAGAATTGGGCTGGAGTACCACGCGCTATCTAAAAAGGCGAAAGATATAGGATCCGCGGCAGTCTTCATTAGCTTAGTGGCGTTTGTCGTGCTTTGGGTGGCTGTCCTCCTCTAAAGCGAGCCTATCCTGTGCAGCGGTTAATTCTCGCCATAGAGATGAGCGGACGGCTTGTCGCGCTGAGTCTTAAAGCGGCGATGCAGCCACAGGTATTGCTCGGGGTACTGGCGAATACGCGATTCGAGTTCGGCATTAATGCGGCGCGCGTCAACCTCATCATCGCCGCTTGGAAAGCCCTCGAGCACGGGCCCTATTGAAAGCGTGTAGCCGCTGCCGGAGGGATTGCGCGTATGGGAAAACATCAGAGCCGGCGAATCGTTCATGCGTGCGAATCGGCTCGTTGCAGTGATAGTTGCCGCCTCTACGCCAAAGAAAGGGACGAACACCGAGTGTCTCGCGCCGTAATCTTGGTCGGGGGCAAACCAGAGCGTGTCGCCGTCTTTGAGGCTTCGCATCGCCTGCCGCACATCTTCGCGCTCGATTACGCGGGCGAAATGTTTGGCGCGTGAGTTAGTCATCACGGCCTCGATAAGGGGATTTTTATGCGCTCGGTAAGTCACATTCATCGGATGGAAGAGACTCAGGAGCGTGCCGCCTAATTCGAGAGTTGAGTAGTGGCCGCCGATGAGTAACACGCCACGACCTAATTTCATTGCTGCCTCGAGATGTTCGCTGCCCTCGATGCTGACTCGGCTTCTCAGGCTTTCAGGATTGCACGACCACGCAATCGCCGCTTCGATAACGCCAATGCCATTGGCGCGAAACGTCTCTCGAATCAGTTGCTCTTGTTCCTCGGCGCTTAAATCAGGGAAGCACAGCGAGATATTTTCCTCACAGATTGCGCGGCGACGTTTGCCAAAGCGATATGCGAGTGCGCCGATGCCTGCGCCAAGACGCAGTTGCAGCGCATAAGGGAGATGGGCGATCAGCCAAAGAATGCCTAAGCCCAGCCATGCTGGCCAGTAGCGGGGACCCGCGAATTGGCGCAAAGGCGTGCGAGGCGTCTTCTGTTGTTGGGCGTTTAGCATGCGTTGTCTTAGTTGTCTGCGGGCAGGTGTGGCGATTGTAACAGAAGGCGCTCGTTCATGAGCAGGCAAAGCCGACCCTTGAAACTGGGAATTTAGTGCGCATGTTAAGGTCTAAGCAGGTGTGCTCGATTAGAGTGGTTTCTCGTTCGAGCGATGTTCGAGGGTTGTTAAAGTTAGGCATGTTAGAGAGTGAGCTCATGAGGGTAGCCATGAATTTTTACACTGTATTGTTGCGACGTTTATTATTTGGCCGCTGGTCGCCGGTACTGATGCTCGCGGTTTCTGCGTTAAGTGGGTCTATGGCTCTGGGCAGCGATGCCCCCGGTTCTCAAGTAGCTCCTCAAGAAACTCCTCAAGTAGTCTCTCAAACAGCCCCTCAAACAGCCCCTCAAACAGCCTCTCAAATAGCCCCACAAACAGCTCCGCCAAGCTATGCCGATTTTCATACCGACGACGAAACCAACAACATCGACATCTTTAAGCGTGCGAGCGCGTCGGTGGTCAATATCACCAACTCGCGATTAGTCCGTTCGCCCTATTCACTCAACCCGCAATCAGTCCCGCAGGGCAGTGGTACAGGGTTCGTTTGGGGCGACGAGGGCTATATCGTCACCAACTTTCACGTTGTGCAGCAGGCAAACCGCGTGACAGTCACGCTTCAGGACGGGTCTACCTTCGATGCCCGCGCCGTGGGGCTTGATCCCGATAAAGATCTAGCCGTGCTTAAAATTGAGGCCGAAGATGTCAAACTTGTGCCGGTCGAGTTAGGTGATTCTGGCCTGCTCGAGGTTGGCCGCAAGGTGATTGCCATTGGTAACCCGTTTGGTCTCGATACGACGATGACGGTAGGGATTGTGAGCGCGCTCGGCCGCGAGATCGACTCGATTTCGCAGCGCAAGATTCGCGATGTCATTCAAACTGACGCGGCGATAAATCCGGGCAATTCGGGCGGCCCGCTGCTCAATTCGTTGGGGCAGCTTGTTGGGGTCAACACCGCAATCTATAGCCCGAGTGGGGCGAGCTCGGGCATAGGCTTTGCGATTCCGGTAAATACCGTGAAGCGGGTTGTGCCGGAGCTCATCGCGTACGGCCGCGTGCAGACGCCAATTTTGGGTATCACGCCGGTGCCGCAGCCCGATTACTATCGCAGGCTTTGGGGTATTCAGGGCGTTATCGTTATGGGCACCGTGCCCAATACGGAGCCTGCGCTAAAAGGCATGCGCGGCCTGTCGCGGAGCCAGCGCGGGCGTATTCAGCTTGGGGATGTGATCGTTGAAATTGATGGTAATAAGATTACTAACGAGAGTGATTATGCGGATGTTATGGAGGAGCATCGACCGGGTGATATCGTCGAAGTAATCACCCAGCGTGACAATCAGCGCCTGCGCTACGAAATCGAATTGCAGGCGCCACAGAACAATTAGCTTAACGCTTGGGACGCGCGTCGATCAGGCTGCGCGCGGTACCCGCCGCAATCAATACCTGTCGCGGCGCGGTTCCGCCTAAGTGATCGCGCGCGTTGAGCGAGCCCTCGAGGGTAAGCACCTCAAAAACATCTTGCTCGATTAACTCCGAAAAACCCTGCAGCTGCGCGAGCGTGAGTTCCGACAGGTCTTTGCTTTGGGCTATTCCAAAGGCCACAGACTTGCCCACTACCTCGTGTGCATCTCTGAAGGGCAGCCCACGTTTAACCAGATAGTCTGCGAGGTCGGTCGCGGTTGCATAACCCTGCAGCGCTGCTGCGCGCATGCTGTCTTTCTTGCAAGTTACTGCGGGCATCATTTCCGAATACGCAAACAGGCAGTCTTTCACCGTGTCGAGAAGGTCGAACAGAGGCTCTTTGTCTTCTTGATTGTCTTTGTTGTAGGCCAATGGCTGCGACTTCATCAGTGTCAGCAGCGACATTAGATGCCCGAATACTCGTCCGGTCTTGCCGCGCACGAGCTCGGGCACATCGGGATTTTTCTTCTGCGGCATGATCGACGAGCCGGTGCAGAAGCGATCTGGCAGGTCGATGAAGTCGAACTGCGCCGAAGTCCAAAGAACGAGCTCTTCGGAAAAACGAGAGAGGTGCATCATGATTGTGCTGCAGCAGCTCGCGACTTCAATAGCGAAATCGCGGTCGCTCACCGAGTCTAGCGAGTTGCGCGTGGGCCCGTCGAATCCGAGAAGCGAGGCGCTGTAGTCGCGGTCGATCGGAAAGGTAGTGCCAGCCAACGCCGCGGCACCGAGCGGCGAGACATTCAGGCGTTTGCGGGCGTCGATGAGACGGCTGTAGTCGCGTTCGAGCATCTCGTTCCAAGCCAGCATATGATGGCCGAAGCTAATAGGCTGCGCCGTTTGTAAATGGGTGAAGCCGGGCATGATCGTGTCTGCGTCGCGCTCGGCGAGATCTACCAATGATAGCTGCACTTTACCTACAAGATCGACGATTATGTCGACCTGTTCTCGCACATAAAGTCGAATGTCGGTAGCAACCTGATCATTGCGCGAGCGTCCGGTGTGCAGTTTTTTGCCCACACTGCCGATGCGCGCGGTGAGCGCCGACTCGATATTCATGTGCACGTCTTCGAGCTCAACAGACCAGGTAAAGTCGCCTGCCTCGATCTCATGCCAGATCGCCTCGAGGCCGTCGAGAATCAGGTCTTTCTCTTCGAGGGTTAACACACCGACCTTGTGCAGCATCATGGCATGGGCAACCGAGCCATTGATATCATGCTGGTAGAGCCTGCGATCGAACTGCACCGACGCGGTGAAGCGCTGCACGAACGCATCAGTGGCTTCGCTGAAGCGGCCGCCCCAAAGCTTGCTGGTGTCTTCGGTCTTAGAATCGTCTGGCTTGTCGCTCATGGGTGGCATCCGCTGCGTAATGGGTTTGGTAGGCGTTGCAAGCTCGCTGAACTGCAACCCCGCCGTAATCAGTGTGCGCGAGTATATCAGCATCCAAGCCTTGCTTGAAAACCTGCTCGCCACTCGGACATTGCCGCCGAATTACCGTAAAATGCGAGGCTAAATCACAGCTATGAAGGTTTACCCTTGTCTACTGACTCTATTTCTTCAGCATCGAGCAACGATCCTAATCGCACCGAGATTATCCGCATCGCGACGCGCAAGAGCCCGCTAGCCCTCTGGCAGGCCTATTTTGTGCGCGATGCGCTAGAAAGCGCACATCCAGATTTACGCGTTGAGCTGCTCGCGATGAGCACGCGCGGCGATATAATCCTCGACACGCCGCTGGCCAAAATAGGGGGCAAGGGTTTGTTCGTGAAAGAGCTCGAGCGCGCGCTGCTCGATGGCGACGCCGACATTGCGGTGCATTCGATGAAAGATGTACCGATGGCCTTCCCCGAGGGTCTTGGTCTTGCGGTGATTTGCGAGCGCGAGGACCCGACCGACGCGTTCGTGTCTAACCATTTCTCGTCACTCTCAAAGCTTCCTCAGGGTGCCCGAGTAGGGACATCGAGCTTGCGTCGCCAGTGTCAACTCCGTGCGCTGCGGCCAGACCTTAAAATACTCGATTTGCGCGGTAATGTAGGCACCCGCCTTGGCAAGCTCGACGCAGACGAATACGACGCAATAATCCTCGCCAGCGCGGGGCTTATTCGCCTAGAGCTCGAAGACCGCATCGCCGAAAGACTTAGCACCGACGTCTCTTTGCCTGCGGGTGGGCAGGGCGCGGTTGGTATCGAATGTCGCCTAAATGACGACAAGACTTTGACGCGGCTCGGCTGCCTTCATCACACAGATACCGCGGCTCGCGTAGTCGCTGAACGCGCGATGAACGCAAAGCTTAACGGCGGTTGTCAGGTTCCTATTGCGTGCTTTGCCGAGCTCAATACGAGCGAGGCTGCGGTGGGAGAATTGAGCCTGCGCGGCCTGGTTGGCAGCGCCGATGGCAAGCGCATGCTACGCGCCGAAGCACGCGGCAGCAGTGCGGCGGCCGAGGCATTAGGAATCGAAGTTGCCGAGGCGCTGCTTGCGCAAGGCGCCGCCGAGCTCCTAGCGGAGCTGGACGAACGCTAACAGCACACGAAAAAACGCTGCTCCTAAGCTAAAGGGTTGGTGATGACCAGAGTAGAAAACTCAGCACACGAACACGATTCACGCGCGCCTCGCAGCGACTCATTAGCCAATCACTGCGTTCTCGTGACTCGGCCGCAACATCAACAGGCCGAGCTGATTTCGGCATTCGAGTCGCATGGCGCGCAGACTATTGCACTGCCACTGCTGCAAATCGCGCCGCCATCAGCAGGCGAACACGCGGCAACGCTGCGCCGCAGTCTGCTCGAACTCGACCTTTTCGATACGCTAATTTTTATTAGTACAAACGCTGTTCGCGCAGGGGTTGCGGCGATCGAAGATTATTGGCCTCAGTTCCCTGTGGGTATTCAGGTTGTGGCAATCGGCCCATCGACCGCGGCGCTCGCGCAAAAATTGCTATGCTGCGAGGTGGCGGTCGCGGCGGGGGGAGTGACAAGCGAAGACCTGCTTTCATCGGGCCTTTTCGATAATCTAAAGGGCAAGCGCGTAGGTATTTTTCGCGGCGAGGGCGGACGCGATACACTTGCCGAAGGAATACGCGATCGCGGTGGGCGCGTCGACTATTTTGAGGTGTACAGACGCCTTACCTGCGACTACACGCAGGGCGAATTGGAAGCTGTGATGAGCGGCAAAATTCCCACAGCGCTTACCGCGACGAGCGGTGAGTCACTCGCTGCACTTCTGGCGCTGCCCTTATTGGAGATGCCCTTATTGGAGATGCCCTTAATAGTGCCTTCGGATCGCGTCAAAGAATTGGCCTTAGCATTAGGCTTTGTTCAACCCGTCGACGCGGGCGGGGCAGATGCTAGTGCTTTTGTCCGCGCTTTGGTCAGGGTAGCCGGCAAAGAAAGTCGCACCGGGCTAGACTGATGTTAGAAACCATTCTCGCATAGCGAGTATTCCCGGCGTCCGAAGGGCGCAGAATTGAGAACGAGAACATGGCAGACACAAGCGATACGCCGAGCGAGAATCCCGAAGCTGCGGCGACGACGCAGCCCGAAGGCACTGCGCAAGCGCAGCCAGCGAAGAAAGCTACGGCCAAGCAAGACACAGCTAGGGTCTTAGACGACATCGCAAAAGTTCGCCCACCGATGAAAACACGTGTGCAGCGCAAAGCGCGTAGCAGGGTTATCGCGCTGATCGTATTGACGCTCCCCCTTCTTGCAGGAATCGTGTGGCTAGCTTGGCAGCAATGGCAACTTGGGTCGAATTTGCCGCAGCTCGAAGCGCGGCTTGCGCTCGTTGAAAGCGGCGAACCGGGCGGAGTGCAGCGCCCGGCACAGCTATCGCCTGAGCAAGAGGTTCAAGTAGCCGCCTTAGTCGAATCAGCCCGCCAGAAAATCACCGCCGACACGCAGTCATTGATCGACTCAGTCGCAAGCGAATCCCTCGGTCGAGGCGACTCACAGGTTACTGACGATGCGCGGGACCGCCGCTTGATTGAGTTGGCGGCGCAGGCTGCGCAAGACGCGCTCACACAGCTCGATGGACGACTCACTCAGCAGCAGGTTGCGAGTGCGGCGGAGCTTACCCGCTTGAGAAATCAACTCTCCGAACTCAGTGCGCGCATGCGTGCGGCAGACTCTGATCCCAACCGAGGCTGGAAATTACTCGAAGCCGAATACTTGCTGTCGATGGCGAGCCGCAAGCTTCGGTTCGAGCGCGATGTTGTCTCGGCGATAGCACTCTATGAACTGGCCGATGCTGCCCTCGCGAACTCGGCCAGCGACGAGTCGTATCCGCTGCGGCAAACGCTTTCGGGTGAACTTGCGAGTCTTCGCGCAGTCGAATTACCCGATACCGACAGCCTGTTTCTGCGCCTTGATATACTCCTTGCGCAGGCCGACTCGCTAGTGCTTGCAGACAATAGCATCGACAGCATGCGCGCCAACTTTCAGGCCGAAGACATTTTCACCGCGGCGCCCGAGATGACTCGCGAGACCGACGTTGAGAACTCACTCCCTTGGCAGTTACTGGACGACACTGTTGAGTTTCTTCGGTCGGTGTTTATTTGGCGAAAGCTAGATGAGCCAGCACAGGCATTGGTTGCAGCAAGGCTCGGTGGTGCGCGCGAATTCAAGCTCATTTTAGAACAGGCAAAACTTGCACTTCTCGCAGGCGACGACATTCTGTTTGGCCGACAATTGCAAAGCGCGCGCCTCTGGCTCGAACGAAACGGCGAACTTGGCTCTGCACCGGTAAATGCAGCGCTTGCCGAACTTGAGCAGTTAGAAGGTGTTGTGTTGCAGCCGCGCCTGCCCCTGATTGGGGGCGCACTGCGGGGTATTTCGGAGCTAAATGCGAGTGCGTTGCAATGATCAGACTATTCGCATGGAGTCTGTTGGTTATTGTGGTGGCGCTGACACTGAGCCTCACACTTGGCTTCCCGCAGGATCCAGGGTATCTGCTTATTGCGTTTGGCAATAGCGCGTTTGAGACGAGTATTTTTGCACTGCTTGTTGCGGTTTGCGTGGTTTTCGCTGCACTGCGTTTGCTCTGGACAATTGTGAGCGGACTCAACCCCTGGCGTTTGGTTTCGGCAGGCCGAAGACTGCGCGCTCGGCGTAAAGCGAATGCGAAGCGCTCGACGATTCAAGGTTTGTTGAGTCTCGTGCGCGGCGATAATAACGCCAGTGCAAAGCTCCTCGAAAAAGGAGTCTCTGAACCCGATGCCAGTTCGATTAACTACATGGCTCTCGCCTATATTGCTAATCAAAAGGGGGAGGTAGACGCCGCGCTTGAGTGGTTAAGCAAAGGCGAGTCGGCTTACCCTGATGCTAAGTCGACGATTGAGTCTGTGCGGGCAGAGATACTTTTGCAGGCAAATAGATTTGAGGAATGTGTAGCGGTACTCCAGAACCTGCGCAGCAATTCGCCGGCCGACACTAATCTTCTGCGGCTCTTACATCGAGTTTACGCGCAACTCGAAGATTGGGACGCACTCGAACGCTTGCTTCCTGCGTTGACGAAGCAAAAAGTCATGACTGTCGATGGGCTGTCGTCGCTTGCCGATGCGGTGCTGTTAGGGCAACTGCGCAATGCCGCAACGAATGTCAGTGAGCTACAGCAGCTATGGAAGAAGGCGAAGGCGAGTCAATGCGAAACCCCTGCGTTAGTAACCGAATATTCCAAACTGTTGCTGCATGCGGGAGAGGCCGAGGGTGCGCGGCGTGCTCTAGAGAAAGCGCTAAAGAAGCGCTGGGACAGCGAGACCGTACTTTGCTACGGAAAACTAGATTCGGGACTCGCGTTAAAACAGTTATTAGCTGCAGAGCACTGGCAGCGCTCTCGGCCTAGCGATGCTGCGCTTCTGCTGACGCTGGCGCGGCTGTCGCTTCGGTGTGAGCTGTGGGGTAAGGCGCGAGAATACTATGAGGCGAGGCTTGCGATGCAAGCCGACGCCGAAGCGTTTGTCGAATACGCTGGTCTTATGCGGGGGTTGGGTTTTGAGGCCGAGGCGGACGCCGCCACGCGTAGCGCGCTCGAGGCTGCGGGTCTCAACAGCTCACTGCCAATGCCGCGGTCTGTTTAGGTGCGGCTTGAGTGACGCAGCTTGTGTGCAAGTCCTTCAGTAAACAATCTACTCGCGAAATTTAGCGCTTGTCGATACCGAGTTCGTCCCACATCGCATCGACTCGTGCCTTAACCTCGTCGCTCATCGTAATCGGCGTGCCCCATTCGCGTTGAGTCTCGCCTTCCATCTTATTCGTTGCATCCATTCCCATTTTCGAGCCGAGGCCCGACACAGGTGAGGCAAAGTCGAGATAGTCGATTGGCGTGTTCTCGATGAGTACGGTATCGCGCGCAGGATCCATGCGGGTGGTAATTGCCCAGATAACATCGTCCCACTCGCGTATGTTGACGTCGTCGTCGACGACGATAACAAATTTGGTGTACATGAACTGCCGCAAGAAAGACCACACACCCATCATCACGCGCTTAGCATGGCCTGGGTATTGCTTCTTCATGCTGACAATCGCGAGACGATAGGAGCAGCCTTCGGGCGGCAAATAGAAGTCGACGATTTCGGGAAACTGTTTTTGCAGCAGCGGTACGAATACTTCGTTCAGTGCAACGCCGAGCATAGCTGGCTCATCGGGCGGTCGGCCGGTATAGGTCGAATGATAAATCGGATCGCGCCGGTGCGTCATGCAGGTTACGGTGAAGACGGGAAAATCATCCACTTCGTTGTAGTAGCCTGTGTGATCGCCAAAAGGACCTTCGGGTGCCATCTCGCCGAGTTCGATATAACCCTCTAGTACAAACTCGGCACTTGCCGGAACCTGCAGATCATTGGTACGCGATTTCACCACTTCGGTTTTGCTGCCGCGTAAAAGACCTGCGAAGGCGTATTCGGACAGCGTATCTGGTACAGGAGTCACGGTGGCAAGGATTGTCGCAGGATCTGCGCCTAAGGCGATAGACACGGGGAAGCGCTCGCCGGGATGTTGCTGCTGCCACTCGCGGAAATCGAGCGCGCCGCCGCGGTGTGAAAGCCAGCGCATGATGAGCTTATTAGGGCCAATCATTTGCATGCGATAAATGCCAAGGTTCTGGCGAGTTTTATCTGGCCCGCGGGTAATCACTAGAGGCCAGGTGACCAGAGGCGCGGCATCGCCGGGCCAACAGGTTTGCACTGGCAGCATGCCCAGATCTATATCATCGCCTTCTAAGACGATCTCTTGGCACGGCGCTTTGCGTAAAACGCTTGCAGGAATATTGAGCACACTTTTATAGCTTGGCAGACTTTGCCAGAGGTCTTTCCACCCCGTTGGCGGCGTCGGTTCTTTTAAGAATGCGAGCAGCTTGCCGACGTCTCGCAGACCAGAGATATCTTCCTGACCCATGGCGAGGGCGATGCGGCGGGTATTGCCGAAAAGATTCGCAAGCAGCGGAATCTTCGATCCTTTCGGGTTTTCGAAGAGAAGGGCAGGGCCACCGGCGCGTAGCGTGCGATCGCTAATCTCGGTAATCTCGAGAACGGGATCGACTTCCATGCTAATGCGTTTGAGCTCACCTTTGGATTCGAGGAGGTCGATGAAGTCTCTGAGGTCTTTAAAAGCCATAAATAAATTACTACTTGCGCTTCATCGAGTTAAAGAACTCTTCGTTAGTCTTCGTATCTTTTAATTTGTCGAGAATGAATTCAGTCGCCTGCACATCTTCCATCGAGGTGAGCAGCTTGCGGAGAATCCACATACGCTGAAGTTCTTCTTCGGTTGTGATGAGCTCTTCGCGGCGTGTGCCAGAGCGGCGGACGTTGATGGCAGGGTAAACGCGCTTCTCGGCGATCTTGCGGTCGAGTTGCAGTTCCATATTGCCCGTGCCTTTAAATTCTTCGTAAATCACTTCATCCATTTTCGAGCCGGTATCGACGAGTGCGGTCGCGATAATCGTTAGGCTGCCGCCTTCTTCGAGATTTCGCGCGGCACCGAAGAATCGTTTAGGGCGCTCGAGTGCATGGGCATCGACACCACCTGTTAGCACTTTGCCGGAACTCGGGATGATGGTGTTGTAGGCGCGGGCAAGACGGGTGATGGAGTCGAGGAGAATAACCACGTCTTCTTTGTGTTCAACAAGGCGCTTCGCCTTTTCGATAACCATCTCGGCTACCTGCACATGGCGTGCGGGTGGCTCGTCGAAGGTACTCGCGACGACTTCGCCGCGCACAGAACGCTGCATTTCGGTTACTTCTTCTGGACGCTCATCGATCAACAGTACGATGAGGCGGCATTCAGGATTATTGCGCGTAATTGACTGCGCGATGTTCTGAAGAATAAGCGTCTTACCCGCTTTCGGCGGCGACACGATAAGTCCGCGCTGGCCTTTGCCGATTGGTGCGACGAGGTCGATGATTCGCGCGCTGAGGTCTTCGGTGCTGCCGTTACCCACTTGCAGAGTGAGGCGGTCTTGGGGGAATAGGGGCGTTAGGTTCTCGAAGAGGATTTTGTTTTTAGAATTCTCTGAACTCGAGAAATTGATTTCGTGAACCTTGAGCAGAGCGAAATAGCGCTCGCCGTCTTTGGGGGGACGAATCTTGCCGGCAACCGTATCGCCGGTACGAAGATTGAAGCGGCGAATCTGGCTAGGGGAGACGTAAATGTCGTCTGGGCCCGCGAGATAAGAGGAATCTGCCGAACGCAAAAACCCGAAGCCGTCTTGGAGTATCTCGAGCACGCCGTCACCAGAGATATCTTCTCCGTTTTTCGCGTGCTTCTTCAAGATCGCGAAGATGATGTCTTGCTTGCGCGTACGGGAGACGTTTTCGAGTCCCATATCGTGGGCGGTCTGAACGAGGTCTGCGACGGGCTGTTGCTTGAGTTCGGTTAAGTTCATTGTTGATGGTCTTCTTTGTTGGTTGGGGGTTCGCCTATTCTGCGTCTCATTTTTCGAGAAAGAGTAGGCGAATAAATAATTAGGTTGTTAGGGACGCGTCTTCAGCCGGATGACAGAGGGCTGGATATGAGGTTGTTTTACATTGGGTCGTGAGCCGTTCGCTAAACTCTCGCTAAACTGTCGCTAAACTGTCGCTAAATTGTAAGCGCCGAGAGAGAGCGAGGAACTGATAATTCAGGGGGCTTTCGACCGGATTGGCCTGCCGCAAGTTTTGGCCCTTTTCATGCTCGGCCTGTCTCTATGCGGAATACTTTGGTGCTGTTGATACGAAATTACGTACCAGTTTTAGTCGCACTATTTCTACTAACACAGCATACATCGGTCTAGCGAAACGGAACTTTAGTACGCCACGGGCGGCTAGGTTCGAAGAGTAAGGCTAGGGAGTGAAGGCTGCGGCTAAGAGAGACTTTCGTCTGTCTTGAGCCGCATTAAACGCAATTTAGATAACGCTGTCAATAAACGCGGCAAGCTGCGATTTTGAGAGCGCGCCTACCTTCGTGCCTACTACTTCGCCGCCATTGAAGATTAGCAGCGACGGAATGCCTCGTACGCCATACTTAGGCGCGGTAGCAGTGTTGGCATCGACATCCATCTTGGCGACGGTAATTTTACCTGCATAGTCGCCGCTGATCTCTTCGAGAACAGGCGCGATCATCTTGCAAGGTCCGCACCATTCGGCCCAAAAGTCTACGAGCACTGGGCCTTCGGCTTGAAGAACGTCTTGCTCGAAAGAGCTGTCTGATACGTGAACGATAGAGCCGCTCATACACTAATCCTCTGGTTATAATAATAAGTTCTGGGTCTAATAATAAGGCCGAAACTCAAGTATTCAAGTACTACCGAACAATAGTTAAGGCGTGCGGCGCAACGCTGGCTGCTCGTTCTCCTGTCTTAAGCCTTCAGGTTAATAGCTTAGGGATTGGCCTTTAGCAGGCGCGCCGCCTTCTTGGCGAAGTAAGTCAGGATCGCATCGGCTCCGGCGCGCTTTATGCAGAGCAATGATTCCATCGCTACGGCGTCCTCGTCGAGCCATCCATTTTGTGCGGCCGCCATATGCATGGCGTATTCGCCGCTTACTTGATACACCATGGTGGGCACTTTGAATTCGGTTTTTACGCGGCTCACAATATCCAAATACGGCATGCCGGGCTTAACCATTACCATGTCAGCGCCCTCGGCAAGATCTTGCGCAATTTCTTGTAGTGCTTCGTCGCTATTCGCCACGTCCATCTGATAGCTGTATTTATTGCCGCCGCCTAAATTACCGCTAGACCCGACCGCATCGCGGAAAGGGCCGTAGTAGGCAGAGGCGTATTTGGCAGAATAGGCGAGTATGCGCGTGTAAATTTGGCCATTAGCCTCGAGCATGGCGCGAATTGCGGCAACTCGGCCGTCCATCATGTCCGACGGCGCAACGATGTCGGCACCTGCAATGGCATGCGAGAGCGCCTGCTTAGCGAGCACCTCAACAGTCTCATCGTTGAGCACATAGCCCGATTCATCAATGATGCCGTCTTGTCCATGCGTAGTGTAGGGATCCAAAGCCACGTCGGTAATAACGCCAAGCGCTGGGAAATCAGCCTTGAGCGCGCGAATCGCCCGTTGGACGAGGCCATCGGGATTGTAAGCCTCTGCACCATTAAGCGATTTAGTCTCGGGATTGGGCGCAGGAAACAGAGCGATAGCGGGGATGTCTAGTTCGACAAGTTCGGCAGCCTCTTTTAAGAGCTCATCGATACTCAGGCGCTCGATGCCTGGCATAGAGTCGATCGGCTGACGCTGGCCGCTGCCCTCAACAATAAAAAGCGGATAGATCAGGTCGTCTGCAGTCAGGCGTGTCTCACGCATGAGGCGACGGCTGAACTCGTCACGACGCATGCGGCGTGGCCTAGAAGAAGGGAATCGGCGATTGGCTTCGATAATCGACACGGCGTGAGCCTCTTGAGGTTGCGTGGTGGCTGCAGTGAGCAGCGCAGCGTTGAGTAAAGCCCTAAGCTTAGCAGTCGCATCGTCGAAATTGAATCGACGATTAGCCGCGCGCGTACAAGAGCGGTGGGAATAACCGTCGTTTATAGTCTCACTCGTATCGCTCTATGGGGTAACATCCCCTTCGAGCTCACAGTTACCAAGGAATTTAAGTGAATAGAATCAAGTTCGCTATCGCCACGCTAGTTATCGTCGCTTTCGGCGCCTATTTTGTCTTAGACCTTGGTCAGTATCTGACCCTGGAGTTTGTGCAGTCGCGCTTGGCTAGTCTGCAGGCGTTTCGCGACGAAAATTTTGCATTAACCGTGGCCATTTACTTCGTGTTCTATGTTGTGGCGACCGGCATCTCCATTCCTGGCGCTATTTTGCTTACCCTGCTTGGCGGTGCCATCTTCGGGCTTTGGTGGGGCACGCTTCTAGTCTCTTTCGCGAGCAGCATCGGCGCTACCGGCGCGTTCCTCGCGTCGCGCCTTCTCCTTCGTGATTGGGTGCAGCGCCGCTTCGGCGCCTATCTTGCGCCTATAAATAAAGGCTTCGAAAAAGACGGTGCCTTCTATCTTTTCAGCCTGCGCATGGTACCTCTGGTGCCTTTCTTCATCGTTAACCTGCTCATGGGCCTGACCAGCATCAGCGTGCCTGCTTACTATCTGGCTAGCCAGATCGGGATGTTTGTCTCTACTGTGGTTTACGTTAACGCCGGCGCTGAGCTCGCGCAGATAACGTCGCTAAGCGGCTTGGTCTCGCCTTCGGTAATCGTCTCCTTCACTCTTTTGGGTGTAGTTCCGCTTGTTGCCAAAGTCTTGATCGGCGTCATTCAGCGCCGCAAGCGCCTGGCCGCCTTTAAGAAGCCGAAGCGATTCGACGCCAATGTAGTCGTGGTCGGCGGCGGTTCGGCTGGGCTCGTTACTTCTCTGATCGTTGCCGGGGCAAAGGCCAAAGTAGTGCTCGTCGAAAAGCACAGGATGGGAGGCGACTGCCTTTACACCGGCTGTGTGCCGAGCAAGTCGATTATCCGTAGCGGACGCATCATGTCGTATATTCGCCGCGCAGCCGATTACGGCATTGTGGACGCAGCGGGTAAAGTGGATTTCGCCGCGGTTATGCAGCGCGTACAAGGCGTGATCGAGACAATCGAACCACACGATTCGCCTGAGCGGTTTACCTCGCTCGGAGTCACGTGTGTGAGCGGCTCCGCACGCCTCATTTCGCCCTACGAGGTTGAGGTCGACGGCAAGATAATCACCACCGAGTCGATTGTCATTGCATCGGGTGCTCGGCCCTTTGTGCCACACGTGCCGGGCCTCGCTGACATCGACTATCTGACATCCGATAATGTCTGGTCACTCACCGAATTACCTCCACGACTTCTTGTGGTTGGTGGCGGTCCTATTGGCTGTGAGCTTGCTCAGGCGTTTAGTCACCTCGGCTCTAAAGTGACTCAGGTAGACATGGCTGCGCGGATTATGCCCCGCGAAGATGAGGACGTTTCAGCTGCAGTGAGTGCTCGCTTTTTAGAGCATGGCATCGACTTACTCACAGGCCATAAGCTCCTTAAATTTGAGACAGTCGACGGTGAGCATTTCATGGAAGCCGAACACGAGGGCAGCACCGTCCGAATTGCCTTCGACAAAGTGCTGCTGGCAATCGGCCGCAAGGCCAACACCGAAGATTTTGGCCTCGAGGAGATCGGCGTGGCCTTAACGCCCCAAGGCACGATCGAGGTAAATGAATACCTGCAAACCTCGCTACCCAATATTTTCGCTTGCGGCGACGTGGCAGGGCCCTATCAATTTACCCACATGGCGTCTTATCAAGCCTGGTTTGCTGCGCTGAATTCTATCGCCGGTGGTCTTTGGCGTTCGCGTGTGAACTATGCCGCTGTGCCTTGGGCGACGTTCACTGATCCCGAGGTAGCTCGCGTTGGTTTGAGCGAGGAAGAGGCAAAACAGCGCGGTATTGCTTATGAAGTGACGCGGTATGAGATGGATCACCACGACCGCTCACTGGCCGATGGCGAAGCGCACGGCTTTGTGAAAATCTTAACGGTGCCGGGTAAAGACAAGATGCTTGGCGTCACGATTGTCGGTTATCACGCCGGC
>Ga0228622_1000157_pt1 | contig 48451 bp, 50 predicted proteins | sample 26DmetaG_FD_186035 | JGI IMG/M metagenome (GOLD analysis project Ga0228622, IMG submission 186035) | Seawater microbial communities from Monterey Bay, California, United States - 26D | ecosystem: Environmental > Aquatic > Marine > Coastal | place: USA: California | collected 2016-10-01
TCTAGTTTTAAATCTAGCTCTTCATTTAGAGCTTTAATTTGTCTTTCTAAAGCATCTACTTTACCTTTATAAGAATTAACAGCAGCTACTTTAGAATTTATTTGCTGATTTGTTCTTTCTATTAATTGATCATCAAAATAGTCACTTTTAACTTCAGAAATTCTAAGTATTGTATCTCCTTTTTCTACATAATCTCCTTCTCTTACAAACCACTGTTCAATTCTACCAGGAATTTGAGATTGTATTGTTTGTGGTCTTTGATCTGGTGTTAAGGTAGTTACCAAACCTCTACCTGTTATATTTTGAGTCCAAGGTAAAAACAAGATAATTAATAGAATAATAGCAAAACCTAATAAAAATTTATTTAAGGCTTTATAATACTCTTTAGTAAATATTTTTTCTCCAGAAGTAAACTTTGTAATATCTACTTTTTTATGAATCTGATTCTGAGATATATTTAACATAGCTATTGGTTAACGTTTTTAATTTCTCCTTTATCTAAGGTTATTGTTGTAGAACATTTTGTTCTCCAACTTTTTTTACTACTCACCACAATTAATGCCCATGGTCTTTTTGTATCAGTTAAATAAGATATAATTTGTTTGGTCTCTTCTAGATTAAACTGATCTAATGGGTCTTCTAAAATCATAATCTTAGGTTGCTTAATGATAGCTCTTGCTAAAATTATTTTTTTAGCTAATGTGTAAGACATTTGTTTTCCTTCTGGATTTATCTCTGTGTCTAATCCATTTGGTTGCTCTTTTAAAAATTGAGTTAAACCTACTACTTCCATAATTTCAAAAATGGTAGCATCTTTTATTCTTTCGTTTCCAAAAATTAAATTCTCTCTTATAGTACCTTCAAAAGGAGTTTCATCTGATAATGATAATCCTAATTGAGATCTATAATGATTTAAATTTAAGCTACTTAAAGATAAATTATTTACATAAATATTACCTGATGTTGGCTCAATAACACCTGCTAATAAACGTAATAATGTAGATTTACCTGCACCACTTTCACCCATTACTAAAATTCTACTTTTAGGGCTAATATTTAATGAGATGTTTTTAAGAATTGGTTTTTTTCTGTTTCCTACTTCATAAAAAACATCATCTAGTTCTAAGTTTAAACCGTCTTTAAATAATGGTTTTTCTCCTTCTTGAGATTCTAATTCTTTATCTACAACTTGACCAATTTTTTCAATAGACGTTAGCACATCATAAAAAGATTCTAAACCAACAATTAATTTCTCTACAGATTGTATTACTAATAAAATAATAATTTCTGCAGCAACAAACTGCCCAATATTCATTTCTTGGCTTAATACTAAAGCACCACCAATTAATAACAAACTAGCAGTTACAACCACTTTAAAACCAATCATTTGAGAAAATTGTAATATTAAAATTTTAAAGTGATTTTCTCTTGCTTCTAGGTATTTTGTTACTAAAGCATCATTTTTAGATAAAGCCAAATTAGTGTTTCCAGATAGTTTAAAACTTACTACTGCTCTTGCTACTTCTTGTATCCAATGAGCTACTTTATATTTTATTTTAGATTCTTGTAAACTTGTTTCTAAACCTCTTTGAGCAGTGAATTTAAATACGATAATAATTAATACTAGTAACAAAAGACCAAATATGATAAAGAATGGATGGTAAAATGATAAGAGAATTAACGCAAATAAAATTTGTAGTACTGCAGTAGGTACATCAATTAATATTTTAGACAATCCTTTTTGAATAGTTAATGTATCAAAAAAACGATTAGCTAGTTCTGGTGGATAATAATTACGTAATTCATTCATTTTAATTTTTGGAAAACGATAACTTAATTCAAAAGAAGATCTCGTAAAAATTCTTTGCTGAATGGTCTCTATTATTCTTAATTGCATTAATTGTAGAGCACCAGAAAATACAACACCTAGAGTTACTAAAACAACCAGTACAATCCAAGAGGTAGAAACTTGAGCTCCTTGTATTAAGTTTATAATAGCTTGAATACCAAGAGGTAAGGTTAGTGATACAAAACCTCCAAATATGGCGTAATAAAATATTTGAAATATATCTTTTTTCTCCAATTTTAACAGCCTAACAAAACGTTGCCAAGGAGTTAGTTTAATATTTTCCATAGTATTAACTTAATGTAGTTTTAACTAGTTGTTGATAAAAGTTTGTGGGTGTTTGTCCGTTTTTACAATTTGTTATTGTTGGAAAGTGTTCATTTAAAAAATGTTGATGAAGACCCCCTTCTACAATTGTACTTGCTAAACTTAATGGGAATTCATAAGAAGGATTTACATCAATAATCATGGCTTCAAGCCTAGTGATTAATCTTTTGTAAATTTCAAAATAACCTTCTTTATTATCTTTATCTACTTCTTTTGTTAAAAAAGATTTAGAACTTTCATTCACAATAATTCTGTATAATAATGTTTCATTTATATGAGAAAAATTAGAATCTTCTTTTACGGTTCTTGTAGTTATGGTTATTGCTTTTTCTAATTTCTCTTTCTTATCAGAAATACTAAAAGTTTCAAGTACTAATTGGTATTCTAGCCATGCCCAATACCAAGAAGATAAATACAATAAAAGTTTATGTTTACTTTCGAAATATCTGTAAATAGAGCTTTCGTTAGAACCAATTTTTTTTCCTAATTTTTTAAAAGTAAAACTTTCAAAACCTATTTCATTGATAAGAATAATACTATTCTCTATAATTCTCTTTCCTAAATCTGAAGTTTCAGGATCTTTAATATAAATTTTATCAGGAACAGTAATCTTTAAAACAGATAATAAATTCTTCATGTAAAATTGTTTGTTTGCAAATATAATAGTAATACTATTATTTTAAATGACAAATACTATTAATTTATATTTTTTTTAACATATAGCATTCTACTAAACAATTTATATATTTATTATTATCTTTGTAGCATTGAGTTAAAGCACTTCCATTTAAGTAAGCATATCCTTGTTATCCTTTTTGTTTGCTGTTTACAGCTTAATTTATTAATTTAAAATCCTATATATTATTTAATGGCAAAATCGCAACAGACATTTAGTAAAAGTGAAAAAGAAAAAAAACGTTTAAAAAAGAGAGAAGATAAACGTAAAAAAATGGAGGCAAGAAAAGCAGACAAAGAAGCTAATGGTGCTTCTGGAATACAGTTTGCTTATGTAGATCATAATGGAAATTTGGTAGATACTCCACCAGATCCAACTTTAAAAGTAGAATATGAAATAGAAGACATTCAAATTTCTACAACTAAAAAAGAAGATTTACCAGAAGAAGATCCTGTAAGAAAAGGAAAAGTAAACTTTTTTGATTCATCTAAAGGTTTTGGATTTATTATAGATTCAGAAAATGGAGAAAAATATTTTACACATGTAAGTGGTTTAATAGATACTATTGTAGAAAACGATAAAGTTTCTTTTGAGTTAGAACAAGGTATGAGAGGAATGAATGCTGTAAAAGTTACTAAAATTTAAAACTTAACAAACTATCATAAAAAAATCCTATCAAAATTTTGATAGGATTTTTTTATGAATTATAGTACTCCAGACTCTGTATGATTAATTTTTCTGGCACTATACAATCTATTTTGTAGTTTTCAAAATCATTTAGTAGAACAAAGTTAATTTGACCATTAACGTTTTTCTTATCATGCTTAAGGTATTCTAAAATAGCACTAAAATCTTCTTTTTGTATTTCAATTTTATTATATATAGATAAAATGGTTTCTTTTATTTCATCTACTTTGTCAATAGATAGATTTAAAAGATTAGAAGACATATAACTTTCGCAAATCATGCCTATTGCAATAGCTTCACCATGAGTTAAGCTTTTTTTGTCTTCAGATTCTAGATAAAAAGATTCTATAGCATGTCCTAAAGTATGTCCGAAATTTAGAATTTTTCTTAAATATTTTTCTCTTGGATCTTCTAAAACAACTTCATTTTTAATTTCAACAGATCTAAATATTAATTTGTTGATATTGTTGTATTTATCTTTCTTTATTTGTTCAAAAAGGCTGTAATCGTAAGTTAAACCATATTTAATAATTTCTGCAGTTCCAGATTGTATTTCACGTTCATCCAGTGTATTTAAATAAACATCATCAACAATAACCATTTGTGGATTAGCAAATAATCCAATTTGATTTTTTAATACTCCTAAATCAATCCCAGTTTTTCCTCCTACAGATGCATCAACCATAGAAAGAAGTGTAGTTGGGATGTTTACAAAATCTATACCTCTTTTAAAACAAGAGGCAACAAAACCACCTAAATCTGTAATTACTCCTCCTCCTAAAGTGATAAGTAAACTTTTTCTATCTCCTCCTAAATCTGTAATTGCATTCCAGACTTTAATACAAGTATTTAGGTTTTTATTTATTTCACCAGATGCAATTTCTATTAATTTTAAATCTCTGTTTGTATTTAATTTATCTAAAAATCTTGGATAACAAGCTTCAAATGTATTTTCATCGACCAAAACAAAAATGGTAGAGTAATCATTTTTAGCTATTAAATTGGTAAGAGCAGCATAACTTTCTTCTTGAAAATGAACTGGATAAGAAACTGCTTGTATGGTTTTCATCAAAAAAAATATTTAGACTACAAATTAAACAGAAATAATTGAATTATTTACGCTCAAAAACTATCTTTGTTGAAGTAATTTTCTATACATGAAACTATTTGATAATACAGAAGTAGCATTTGCTTTAAAATCTGACTCACAATTAGAACGTGCTTATTTTTTGTTTCGAATGATTCAAAACGAACCAATGGTTAGAATTGGTAGTGCTGTTACCAACTTTGCTTTAAAAGCTCATTTACCTATAGAAGGTTTAATTCGTTCTACTGTATTCGATCACTTTTGTGGTGGTGTAACAGAAGAAGATTGTTTGCCAATTATAGATAATATGTATAATAATGGTAATGTACATAGTGTTTTAGATTATTCTGTAGAAGGTAAAGATGAAGAAGCAAGTTTTGATGGTGCATTAGAAAAGATTTTAAAAATTTTAAACTTTTGTGAAGAGAAAAAATCAATTCCTTATGCTGTATTTAAACCAACAGGATTTGGACGTTTTGCCTTATATCAGAAAATTTCTGAAGGAAAAGAGTTATCTGAATCAGAAAAACAAGAATGGAGTAGAGTAGAAGCTCGTTTTCATAAAGTATGTAAATCTGCTTTAGAAAAAGATGTTCCTCTTTTAATTGATGCAGAAGAAAGTTGGATGCAAAAGGCTGCTGATGATTTAATAGAAGAATTAATGGCAACTTACAACAAAGAAAAAGCTATAGTTTTTAATACGCTTCAAATGTACAGACATGATAGAATGGAGTATTTAAAACAGTTGCATCAAAAAGCACATCAAGAAGGTTTTCATATTGGTATGAAAGTAGTTAGAGGTGCTTACATGGAAAAAGAGCGAGAGAGAGCTAAAGAAAAAGGTTACCCTTCTCCAATTTGTGAGAACAAATTAGCAACAGACGAAAATTATGATAATGCTATCAAGTATATGATGGAGCATAAAAACATGGCTTTATTTGCAGGTACTCATAATGAAGAAAGCTCTTATTTGTTAATGGAATTAGCAAAACAATATGGTATTAAAAATGATGACAAGCGCCTTTGGTTTGGTCAATTATTTGGTATGAGTGATCATATTAGTTATAATTTAGCAAACGAAGGATATAATGTTGCAAAATATTTGCCTTTTGGACCTGTAAGAGATGTAATGCCTTATTTAATTAGAAGAGCAGAAGAAAATACCTCTGTTGCAGGACAAACAAGTAGAGAATTAAATCTACTCAAAACAGAGCGTAAGCGCAGAAAGCTATAATGCAAACCGTAGAAGAAATAAAAGAATTATTGCATAGAAATAAGTTGAGATTATATCAAGAATTATCTCAAAGTAAAGAGGCAATGCATTTAATTCGAAAGTCTACTCATGCAAAATTAACACCAGAAGAAAAAGAAAAGATAAAAATACAATTAATAGATATCTGCAAATCTATACCTGCACTTGCTGTTTTCTTATTACCTGGTGGTGCGTTATTGTTACCATTACTAATAAAATTAATTCCAGATATATTACCATCTGCATTTAGAGATGATGAAAATCCTTCAGCAAAATAAAGCTACTTAAAAAACTTTAATTTAATCTCTTTATTTCGTGTATAATAAACTACTTTTGCACGAAATTTAAGAAGGCATTATGCAATCCATTAGAAACATAGCTATTATAGCACACGTAGATCATGGTAAAACTACTTTGGTTGATAAAATTATAGATCAAGCAAAAATTTTAGATGATAGAAAAGAACGTACAGATTTATTATTAGATAATAATGATTTAGAACGTGAAAGAGGAATTACTATTCTTTCTAAAAACGTATCTGTAAATTATAAAGATGTTAAAATCAATGTAATTGATACACCTGGTCACGCAGATTTTGGAGGAGAAGTAGAGCGTGTATTAAAAATGGCTGATGGAGTATTATTATTGGTAGATGCTTTCGAAGGTCCAATGCCACAAACTCGTTTTGTATTAGGTAAAGCAATTGAGTTAGGTTTAACTCCAATAGTTGTAGTTAATAAAGTAGATAAAGAAAACTGTACACCAGATTTAGTTCATGAAAAGGTTTTTGATTTAATGTTTGCTTTAGATGCTACAGAAGATCAATTAGACTTCACTACTATTTATGGTTCTGCTAAAAATGGATGGATGAGTACAGATTGGCAAGAACCAACAGATAACATTATCTCTTTATTAGATGCAGTAATAGAATCTATTCCTGAAGCACCTTATAGAGAAGGAACTCCACAAATGCAAATCACATCTTTAGATTTTTCTGCATTTACAGGTAGAATCGCTATTGGTAGAGTATATAGAGGAGACTTAGAAGAAAACAAAGATTACATGTTGTGTAAAGCAGATGGTTCTACCAAAAAAGTTAGAATCAAAGAACTACATGTTTTTGAAGGAATGGGTAAAGTAAAAGTATCTAAAGTTCGTTCTGGAGATATTTGTGCAATTACAGGTATAGAAGATTTTGAAATTGGTGATACTATTGCAGATCTAGAAAACCCAGATGCCTTACCTAGAATTGAGGTAGATCAACCAACAATGAGTATGTTATTTACAATTAACAACTCACCTTTCTTTGGTAAAGAAGGTAAATTTGTTACATCTCGTCATTTACGTGATAGACTTTTCAAAGAAATGGAAAAGAACTTAGCTTTACGTGTAGATGAAACAGATACAGAAGATAAATTCAACGTTTTTGGACGTGGAGTTTTACACTTGTCAGTATTAATCGAAACCATGCGTAGAGAAGGTTATGAGTTACAAGTGGGAAGACCACAAGTAATTGTTAAAGAAATAGATGGTGTAAAATCTGAACCTTATGAAACATTATCTATAGATGTACCAGAAGATGTGGCATCTAAAGCAATTAATTTAGTTTCTTTACGTAAAGGTGATTTATTAGTAATGGAACCAAAAGGTGATTTACAACACTTAGAATTTACAATTCCTTCTAGAGGATTAATAGGTTTACGTAATAAAATATTAACAGCAACTGCAGGTCAAGCAATCATCAATCATCGTTTTTCTGAATATGGACCTTACAAAGGAGATTTTTCAGAAGATGCTAAAGGAGCTATTGTTTCTTCAGAAACAGGTAAAGCTACTGCTTATGCTATAGATAGATTACAAGATAGAGGACGTTTCTTTATAGATCCTAATCAAGAAATATACAAGGGACAAGTTGTTGGTGAAAATAGTAAGGATACAGATATGGCTGTAAACTTAATAAAAGGTAAAAAATTAACAAACGTTCGTGCTTCTGGTTCTGATGATGGTGTTAAGATTGCTCCAAAAATTGATTTTTCTTTAGAAGAATGTATGGAGTATATTAGAGATGATGAGTATTTAGAAGTGACTCCTGCAAGTTTAAGAATGCGAAAAATAGATTTTAGATAAAAATAAAAAAAACCAGCTTTAAGCTGGTTTTTTTTATTTCTTAAACTCATCAAATGTTCCGTCATTATAAAAGACAACAATTCTTTGAATTTGCTTTGTAATATTTGAATCAGATTCTATTAACTCAGTTGGAGTAGGAGTAGTAGATTTATTAACTATGTTTTTAGGAAAAGTGCCTTTTCCATTTAATAACCAATGTATATCTACATCTTTAAAAACGCTAGTTACTTTTAAAATAAAATCTAAACTTGGCTTATTTCTACCAGATAATATGTGAGAAATACTTGAGCGCTGAACACCGATTTTATCTGCAAATGAAGATGCAGAAAAACCATGAAAATCCATTACTTTTTTTATTCTTGAAGTAAATTCTAAGCTGTTTATCATTGTAAATTATAACTATATCACAAAAGTAAATCTTCTTTTTTAAACTACCTTATTTTTTTTAAAAAGAGTTTAAATAATAGTTTTTTTAGTTAATTAACAAGTTTAATTAAAATGCATAATAAAATGAATATTAGTTATTTAATTTAGTTTTATTATTTTATTTTAATTTTTTGTAATTTATAATGTGACTTTTGTAAATAGCAAAAATTCATTGTTTACATAAATAAACTTTATAATTATTTCATCTATTTACAAATGTAAAATTCTTTAGTTTTACATTTGTAACAATTTCATTGCAAGTAGAAAATCAATACTGTAAATTTGTTTTATTAAAATCAAACTGAATTTTGGGAATTTTAAAGTCAGAGATAATAAAAAGTATTTACAATAGTCAAAAAGAAAATAATCTTTTTGGCAAATGGATTGTGTTTGCAGATATCCAAAAGTTATTTGAAAAACATCAAGAAAAATTTGAGATATCAAAAATCGGTGAATCAGAAAATAACAATCCAATTTATCAGTTTAAAATAGGTTCAGGTAAAAAGAAAATTTTGCTGTGGTCTCAAATGCATGGAAATGAAAGTACAGGTACAAAAGCACTTTTTGACTTGTTTAATTGTTTTTCTAATAATGTTAATGATAAAGTAAATTTGATTTTAGATGAATGTTCTTTAATTTTTATCCCAATGTTAAATCCAGATGGAGCAAAAGCTTACACAAGAGTTAATGCACATAGTATAGATTTAAATAGAGATGCAGTTGATAGAAAAGCAAAAGAAAGTAAAATTTTAAGGACTGTTATAGATGATTTTAAACCTCAATTCTGTTTTAATTTACACGATCAAAGAACCATATTTGGAGTAGAGGGTACTAAAAACCCAGCAACAATTTCTTTCTTAGCTCCTTCAGAAGAAGTGTCAAGAGCTATCACAAAAGGCAGAAAAGAAACTATGAATGTAATTGTAGCTATGAATTCTTCATTACAAACCATGATTCCTAATCATATTGGTAGGTATTCAGATGAATTTTATCCAACAGCTACAGGAGATAATTTTCAGAAATTGGGTTACAATACCATTTTAATAGAATCTGGTCATTACCCCAATGATTATAATAGAGAGGTTTCTAGAGAGTATACGTTTTATAGTATTTTACAAGGTTTATATCATATTACTACAGAAAATGATTTTTCTAATGAAGAGGGTTATTTTAGCATCCCAAATAATGATAAAATTTTCTACGATATAATTCATAGATATCCAAACCCAGATAATGATGAAGCTTTTCAATATAAAGACCTAATTATCGAAGATAAACTTGTTTCAAAATTAGAAAAAGTAGAAGAAGAAATCTTAAATGGTAAAGTTGGACATCACGAAATCGTTTTCGAAAGACCAAAAAATTAGAATTTTCTCATTTTAACTTGGTTTGTATTAAATTTAATTTATAAATTTGCAATATAAATTGAATAATATACAAAATGAAGAAATTTATATTAGACGAAATAGATCACCAAATTTTAGATATCTTAATCGAAAATGCTAGAACGCCTTTTACAGATATTGCAAAACAATTATTGGTTTCTGCAGGAACAATTCATGTTCGTGTTAAGAAAATGGAAGATGAAGGTATTATTCAAGGTTCAACATTAACATTGAATTATGAAAAAATGGGATATTCTTTTATTGCTCATGTAGGTGTATTTTTAGAAAAGACATCTATGACACAAAATGTTATTGAGAATTTAAGAAAAATTCCAAATGTTACTGTAGCTTATGTAACTGCTGGTAAATACAATATTTTCTGTAAGGTAAGAGCTAAAGGAACTAACGACGCTAAAGATATTATCTATAAAATAGATGATATACCAGGAGTTAACAGAACAGAAACAATGATTGCTTTAGAAGAAAGCATCAATGATAAAAAGAGAATGATGCATGCTATATTTGCTGAATTATAATATTTATTAAAATATTTTAATAAAAATCCTTATCAATAAAAGATAAGGATTTTTTTATGCAATAAATTTCTTTATGTTTGTTTTAAACTGAGAAATTTATAATTTATGTCTACAAATATTGAATATACCTCAAAGTATTCTATAGATAAAGCAACATTATTACATTTATATAAAAACATGTTAAAGCCTCGTTTAATTGAGGAGAAGATGTTGGTCTTATTAAGACAAGGTAAAATATCTAAGTGGTTTTCAGGTATTGGGCAAGAGGCAATAGCAGTGGGTGTTACAATGGCTCTAGAAAATGATGAATACATTTTACCCATGCATAGAAATTTAGGCGTTTTTACCACAAGAGAAATTCCTTTATATCGTTTATTTTCTCAATGGCAAGGTAAAATGAATGGTTTTACAAAAGGTAGAGATCGTAGTTTTCATTTTGGAACGCAAGAATATCATTTAGTGGGTATGATTTCTCATTTAGGTCCACAATTAGGCATAGCAGATGGAATCGCTTTAGCTAATAAATTGAAGGAAAATAATAAGGTATGCGCTGTTTTTACAGGTGAAGGAGGTACTAGTGAAGGAGATTTTCATGAAGCTTTAAATGTAGCTTCTGTTTGGAGTTTACCTGTACTGTTTTGTATTGAAAATAATGGATATGGATTATCTACACCCACATCCGAGCAATTTAATTGTAAAGATTTAGCTGATAGAGGTATTGGTTATGGAGTGGAAAGTTATGTGATTGATGGTAATAACATATTAGAAGTTTACTCTAAAGTAGATGAATTAGCAAAAAGTATACGCAAAAATCCTAGGCCAGTTTTATTAGAGTTTAAAACCTTTAGAATGCGTGGTCATGAAGAAGCTAGTGGAACAAAATATGTACCTGAAGATTTAATGAATGATTGGGCTTTAAAAGATCCAATTGACAATTTTATGGTTTATTTAAAGTCAGAAAATATACTAAATTCATCAATTGAAAGTAAGTATAAAGAAGAAATCACTGAAGAAATTAATAAGCATCTTCAAATAGCTTTTGATGAAGAAAAAATAATACCAGATTTAGAAACTGAATTAAACGATGTTTACAAAGCTTATGATTATCAGGAAATTGATGCGTCATCAACAAAAAAGAACATACGTTTTGTAGATGCTATTTCTGAAGCATTAGAATTGTCTATGCATAAGCATAATGATTTAGTTATTATGGGGCAAGATGTTGCTGAATATGGGGGTGTATTTAAGATAACAGATGGTTTTATAGAAAAATTTGGTAAAGATCGTGTTAGAAATACACCTATTTGTGAATCAGCCATAGTATCTGCTGCTTATGGTTTATCTGTAAATGGTATGAAAGCAGTTGTAGAAATGCAATTTGCAGATTTTGTTTCCTCTGGTTTTAACCCAATTGTTAATTTGTTGGCAAAATCTCATTATAGATGGTTTCAAAATGCTGATGTTGTTGTTAGAATGCCTTGTGGTGCAGGAGTTGGAGCAGGCCCTTTTCATAGTCAGACAAATGAAGCATGGTTTACAAAAACGCCTGGGCTAAAAGTGGTTTATCCTGCTTTTCCTCAAGATGCAAAAGGATTATTAATTGAATCGATTAATGATCCTAACCCTGTTTTATTTTTTGAACATAAAGCACTATATAGATCTGTTTATCAAGATGTTTCAGAAGGTGAATTTAATTGTGAAATAGGTAAAGCTAATCTTCTTAAAAAAGGAAATGAAATAACTATTATTGGTTATGGTGCTTCAGTTCATTGGATTTTAGAAGCTTTGGAACATCTAACTCATATAGCTGCTGATGTTATTGATTTAAGAACACTACAACCATTAGATACAGAAACCATTTATAATTCTGTAAAAAAAACAGGTAAGGTTTTAGTGGTGCAAGAAGACTCTTTATTTGGAGGAATAGCTAGTGATTTATCTGCTTTAATAACAGAAAATTGCTTTCAGTTTTTAGATGCTCCTGTTAAAAGATTGGCTAGTTTAGAAACACCAATTCCGTTTCAAACAGAATTAGAAATACAGTATTTAGCAAAATCAAAAGTAACTAATGCTATTAAAGATTTACTTAATTATTAATTATTTTTATAAAAAATTAAAACGATAAATGCACAATAAACAAATTATATTTAAAAAGAGGCCTGTTGGAGTGCCAGATGCAGATACTTGGCAATTAGAAACGAATCCTGTTCCAGAATTAGAAGAAGGTGAAATTTTGGTAGAACATCATTACATTTCATTAGATCCTGCAATGCGTGGTTGGATGAATGATACCAAATCATATATTCCTCCAGTTGCTATAGATGATGTTATGAGAGCTGGTTCTATAGGTAAAGTGATTAAAAATAATGGAAACCCAAAATTCGAAATTGGAGATGTAGTGACAAGTTGGGGAGGTGTTCAGCAATATGCCATTACAAATGGAGATGGCTGGTATAAAGTAGATACTCGTTTAGCGCCAATGCAAAAATATATTGGTATTTTGGGTATGCCAGGTATGACTGCTTATTTTGGAATTACTGAAGTAGGTAAAATTAAAGAAGGTGATATTGTCTTGGTTTCAGGAGCAGCAGGTGCTGTTGGAAGTGTTGTTGGGCAAATAGCTAAAATAAAAGGATGTACTGTTATTGGTATTGCTGGTGGTCAAGAAAAATGTGATTATATCATTAACGAGTTAGGGTTTGATGATGCCATAGATTACAAATCTGAGAACATTTACACAGCTTTAAAAAAGAAATGTCCTAAGGGTGTTGATGTGTACTTTGATAATGTTGGAGGTAAAATTTTAGATGCTGCTTTAAGTAAGTTAAGAATGCATGCTAGAGTAGTTATTTGTGGAGCAATTTCTCAATACAACCAAAAATCAAAAATTGATGGTCCAAGTAATTATTTATCGTTATTAGTTACACGTTCTACTATGCAAGGAATGGTGGTTATGGATTACACTAAAAAATTCGGTGAAGCAGCTCAACAAATGGGTATTTGGATGCAAGAAGGTAAATTAAAATCTAAAGAAGATATTTACGAAGGTATAGAAAACTTTCATGAAACGTATAATCGTTTATTTTCAGGTGAGAAAAAAGGTAAGCTAGTTTTAAAAGTAATAGAAGAGTAGTGGAGCATTTTTTTCAATGTCCTTATTGTTGGAAAGAAATTTCGATGTTGTTAGATACTAGTGTTTATCATCAAACTTATATAGAAGATTGTGAAGTTTGTTGCAATCCTATAGAAGTTTCTCCTAGTTTTGAGAATAATGAATTGGTCAGTTTTACTGCACAATCTATAGAACAATAAATAAAAATCCTGCAATTTGCAGGATTTTTTTATGATAAAGGATTACTCCAATCAAATTTCTCAAATAAAGAGAGCCAGTCTATTGGAAAAGTAGCTTTTAAAACCATTTTTTCATTAGTAAAAGGATGTGTAAATTCTAATTTACCTGCATGTAAGAATAAATTTTTAAAACCAAATTGATTCTCATACATCAAATCGTGGTTTTTGTCACCATATTTTGCATCTCCAATTAAAGGATGGCTAATTTTATTCATATGCACTCTTAATTGGTGCATTCTCCCTGTTTTTGGTAATAATTCAACTAAGCTGTACCTTGATGAATCATAGGGTTTTACTGGGATGTTTAAAGTTACTTTTGCTAATGTCTTTAATTCTGTAAGTGCATCTTTATGTACTTTTGCATCTCTGCCTTTTACAGGAGAATCAATTATTTTTGATTCAGGAGAAAAACCACGAACTACTCCATAATAAGTTTTCTGAATGGTGTTATTGATAAATAATGACTGAAAATCTGTAACATATTCTTTATGTTTTGCCAATAAAATAATTCCAGATGTTTTTCTGTCTAATCTATGTATTGGATAAACTTTAAGTGCTTTTTGGGCTTCTATCAATTGTAATAAAGAATCTTCATCAGCCACATTTCTAGATAAATGTGCATGATGTACTAATACATTATTAGGTTTATTTACACAAAGAATGTATTCATCCTCAAAAATAATTTCTAAACTCATTAATTTTGCTTAAATTATAAACAAATATAAATTCAATATTTAGGTTTGGTACTAAATTTGATATGTTTTTAAGTAAAACTAAGATATATGAAGCAGATTTTATACATTTTCGTTATTGTACTTTTATATAGCTGTTCTTCAACTAAATTGGCTACAGAGAAAGAACTGTCAGATTTAAATAGCACACTAGATAAAGGATATTTTATATTTGAAGCTAATTCTGCTAATCCTGTAGCTTTTGCTAATGTTAGGGGAATTGAAAATTTATTACCACCAGGTAGCAACACAGCCAGTATAAACTTAGTAAATAACCCTAATTATCTAAGAGTTAGAAATGATTCACTATATATAAGTTTACCTTATTTTGGCGAGCAACAACTTTCTATCGGATATAATTCAAGTAATTCAGGTATTCAGTTTGAAGGAATTCCTAAAAAAACTACTTCAAAATTTAATAAGAAAAAACAAAAGCAAGAGCTTGTATTTGATGTTAGAACAGAGGGTGAAAGTTTAAAAATGGTGCTAACTCTATATCCTAATAGAAGTGCAAAATTAGATGTAAATAGTAGCCATAGAACATCTATCTTTTATTATGGGAAATGGAAACCTATAGAGTAGATTACTATCTTCCTATTTGATCTATTAATCGATCATTACCAATTCCTTTAAGATTTTCTCCCCATTGATTTGGTCTAGGCTGACTATCCATACATGTTAGAATTAATAAAACAAAAGAACCAATATAGGGTACAAGAGAAATAAAGTACCAAAAACCACTTTTTCCTATATCATGTAATCTTCTAACTGTAACTGCTAAAGAGGGTAAAAAAGTTTTAATTCTGTTCACCAATAAGAATCAACGTTTTGGTGATGTAATAGCTAATACCATAGTTGTGTATTTAAAAGATGAAGTCAGTTTTTCTCATACCATATTAGAAAACATTACTAACGATTATGTACCCACGTATCCAAGTGTGATTAAATTATCTGACAACGATATACGTATTATAAAAGAAACTTATAAAACAGCATCTAAATTTAATGATTATAAAACGCTCATAAAATTACGTTCTAAGATTTTAGAAGTTACAGAAATAAAATCTGTACATAAGAGCGATAAAGACTTTATTTCTATTGTTTTAAAAGATTATAATTATTACACCCAACACATGTAGAGTTTGGGTTTTAAAATATTCTATTTAACATAATATAAATTATAGCACAAATGTATTTGATTTATTATATGATGATTACAGCATATTTAATATAATTTTAGATAATGAACACTTAGTGATTTATATCGTCAACAATTATGTTATAATTATTTTACGATCAAAAGTTCTTTAGCATTCATAAGCTATATTTCTTTTTAATATTCAATATTATGTTCAATAGTTACTGCTTTAAAAAAATAGTAATTGTTTTGGTAAATTATTAGATGTGTTGTAAATTTCTTAAACAAAAACTATACACTGTTTTCAGTGTTACCGTTTTAAAAAGTCTTAAAGCTCTAGTTTTAAGACTTTTTTCTTTTTTAAAACTAAACTTCTTTACGTAATACTTCTAATGGTGGGCTTTGTAGCACCGTTTTTATATTGCTTAAGCCAATAACAACAACTAAAATAGTTATACTTGGTAAAAACACTAAAAATGGAATACCAGAAGGTGTAAATGGTTCTTTAAACAATAAAGTGGCCAAAAATTGACTACCAATCAAAGACAATAAAATACCTGTTAAGCTTCCTAAAACGCCTAGATATATATATTCTAATGCTGTAATATGAAGTATTTGTTTGCTTTTTGCACCTAATGTTCTTAATAATACACTTTCTTTAATTCGTTGGTATTTGCTGTTTCTTACAGAACCAATTAAAACAATAAAGCCTGTAATAATGCTAAAGAAGGCCATAAAATTAATAATCCAAGAAACTTTGTTAAGTATGTCTTCTACAATGGTAAATACTTGGCGTAAATCTAAAATTGTTATGTTAGGAAAGTTTTTAACCAAATAGCGTTGCAATGCTGCAGAACTTTCTTCTGTAGGCACATAACTTGTAATTACATTAAACTGTGGTGCATTTTCTAAAACGCCTTTAGGGAACAAAATTAAAAAGTTAACCTGCATACTCCCCCAGTCTACTTTTCGAATGCTACTTACTTTAGTATCCATGAGTACACCTTGTATGTTAAAGGTTACTTTATCACCAATACTTAAATTAGCATCTCTAGCAATACTTTCTGAGATTGATATGGGTACTGGTTGCTCACCATTAGTATTCCCTATAAATTCACCTGCAACCAGCTCTTCTGTTTCTGCTAGTTTGTCTCTATATGTTACTCTAAATTCTCTGTTAAGCATCCATCTACGCATTTTAACAGTGGTGTCTTTTCTAATGTCATTAGCCAACTTACCTTTTAGGCTATGCATACGCATAGTAATAATGGGTATATTATCTATTATTTCTATACCCTGAGTTTTAAAATTATCAACTAAGGCTTGTTCTTGGCTGCTTTGAACATCCATTAAAATAATATTAGCATCAGTTTTTTTATTGTCTAACGTAGTTTTAGATAGTAAAATATCTTTGGTAAAATACAGCGTACTTATTAAAAATGTACCCAAACCAATAGCTAATATTAATACCATGGTTTGATTATTGGGTCTAAATAGATTGAGTAAGCTTTGACGACTGGTAAAGCCCCAAGAATTTGGGAAAAACTTTTTTATTAGTTTTATAAACAAGCTAGAAATACCTGCTACTATTGCAAATGTGATAAAAATACCAATTGTAAATACTAACCCATTTATTACGCTTTTTAGCATCCAAAAAGAAAATAAAAAAATAAAAAATAATATGGTTAGCCCTACAATTAGCTTTGCTGCTTTTGGTTTTTGCTGATTATCTTCTTGTCCTCTTAAAACTTCTAAAGGCGATACATACCAAGTACCTAATAAAGGTAATAAGGCAAATAAAACCGACATAAAAATACCTAAGGTTATTCCCATAACAATAGGTGGCCAAGTAATAGATATTTCTACACTAAATGGTAAAAACTCTTTTAATATATAAGGAAAAGCATATTGTAAGCTTGTACCTATAGCAGCTCCAACAATACCCCCTATAGCACCAATACTTACAATTTGTATAAGGTAGATGTAAAAAGATTGTTTTCTTGAAGCACCTAAGCACTTTAAAACAGCTACATTTTTTAATTTTTCTTTAATATAAATATGTACAGAACTAGCAATACCAATACAACCTAATAATAAAGCTATAAAGGCCACTAGGTTTAAGAAGCGCCCTACATTATCATACCTTCTACCTAGGTTTCTACTGGTATTGGTATGGGTATCTAAATCTGCATTTTCATTATCTAAAATAGGATCTATTTTTTTGTCTAAAAGCTCTAAATCCATTTCTGGAGCCTTAAAAAAATATTGATATTCTGTTCTACTCCCTAATTGTAATAACTCTGTTTTTTCTAAATATCTGAACGGAATTAAGACGGTTGGTGCAACAGAAGAAGATATAGCTGTACTACCAGGTATAGATTTTAATGCTCCAATAATTGGAAAAGTAACCTTACCAAGTTTTATAGAATCGCCTGGTTTAATATTGTATTGTAATAATAATGTGGCATCTACTAATGCACCTCCTAATTCTTGATAGCTAGCGCTTGCATTTTCAGGCAAAGTGCTTAGTTTACCATAAAAAGGGAAAGCCCCTTTCATAGCTCTAACTTTTACTAATTTGGTACCTTCGTTCTTAGGAAAAGCAGCCATAGATACAAAGTTTACTTCAGAAGCATCTGCTCCTAAAGAATCAATGATTTTTTGGACTTTTTCTGATGGTTTTTTTCGACTATCAATAATAAAGTCTGCCCCCATTAAAGATTTCGATTGCTTTTGAATATTGTCTTTTAAATTAGTGCTAAATAGTTGTATAGCTACAACTGCAGCGATTCCTAAAATAATAGACGCCATAAATAGGAAGAGTCTAGAAAGGCTGGCTTTACCATCTCTCCAAGCCATTTTTAGCAACCAATTAAAACCTGCTTTTGATTGTTTATTCATTACACCAATGCTATTTTATCATTAGCTATAATTTTACCTCCTTTTAAACGTAATATTTGTTGTGTTCTATTGGCTAAATCTAAATCATGTGTAATAATCACTAACGTTGTACCTGCTTCTTTATTTAATTCAAAAAGAAGCTGAATTACTTTTTCTCCTGTTTCTTCATCTAAATTCCCAGTTGGTTCATCTGCAAATAAAATAGAAGGCTTGTTTACAAAAGCTCTTGCCAAAGCTACACGTTGTTGTTCTCCTCCAGATAATTGTGTTGGGTAATGATGCATACGATCTGCTAGACCTACCTTTGTTAAAAGAGCTTTACCAGCAGAAGCAGCATTTTTATCGCCTTGTAATTCTAAGGGTACAATAACATTTTCTAGAGCTGTTAATGTGGGTAGTAACTGAAAATTCTGAAAAATAAAACCCACTTCTTTGTTACGTAATGCTGCTCTTTCATCTTCGTTTAAATTTTGTAAAGCAGTACCACATAATTCTATTGTACCTGAAGTAGGATAATCTAGACCAGCACATAAACCTAGCAGTGTGGTTTTACCACTACCTGAAGGTCCAACAATAGAAAAGATATTCCCCTTCTCTACTTCAAATGAAATATTACTAATTACTGTTAATTGTTTAGAACCACTTGTATAAGTTTTCTCTAAATCATTAATCTTTAATATCTTTGACATGAAACTATTTTTAGTTAGTAAGTACCTTATTTATATTAAACTTACAGATACTTTTAGCTTGAAAAAAGCACACAAAAAGTGGCATTTTAAATAATACTGAAAAATAATCATTTGATGAAGAATACACACAAAATATTGCATTCAATTTTCTTAAAATTCTGTTATTTTTCTTTAATTATAATACTATTTTCATGCAAAACAGATGCCAAAAAAACAACTTCTAAAAAAGAGGTTACTACTAATGTAGTATCTACTAAAACAGAAAATACTACCAATAATAAATGCATTGTTGTTTTTGGTGATAGTTTAACTGCTGGCTATGGATTAGAAGATGTAAAAGATGCCTATCCTGGATTATTACAACAAAAAATAGATAGCTTACAATTAGGATATACTGTAATAAACTCTGGTATAAGTGGAGAAACTACTGCTGGAGGTAAAAATAGAATTGATTGGGTTTTAAATCAAAAACCAAGTGTTTTTATTTTAGAATTAGGCGCAAATGATGGTTTAAGAGGTGTCCCTTTAACTGAAACAAAAATGAATTTACAATACATTATAGATGCTGTAAAAACCAAATACCCTTCCACTAAGATTGTATTGGCAGGCATGCAAATTCCTCCTAATTTTGGTCAAGACTATACTAATGAGTTTAAAAATATTTTTCCTGCTTTAGCACAAAAAAATCAAGTTGCATTAATTCCATTTTTGTTAGAAAATGTTGGTGGAATACCAAGTTTAAATCAGTCAGATGGTATACACCCAACTGCAAAAGGACATAAAATATTAGCAAAAAACGTTTGGGAAGTATTAGCGCCTATTTTGAAGTAAACTGTAGTTTATCATCTTCTTCATCAGTAATAAATTGCTTGTATTGATGGTAACGTTCAAAGATTTGTCTTACATAGTTTACAGGTTCTGTTCCTCTAACATACCCATATTTTATAAAATCTCTATTATAGTTTTTAGGAAAACGCAATTCTAGAAACATCTCTGCTACATTATTTTCCCAAACTGTAGGATCTAAATTATTAAAATCTGCAAGACGTTGAGCATCTCTAACATGTTCATAGCCACAGTTAAACGAAGCTAATGTAAATTTAATTCGCGTTTCATCATCTTCTATATCTTCAAATCTATTGTACAAAATATTTAAATAAGTGGTACCTCCTCGTAAACTCTCTATAGGATCAGAAACATCTTCAACTCTTTGTAAAATTTCGTAACTAGTTAGGTGTTCTTTTTGTACAGCGTTTAAAAAGGACTGTTCCAAATCATTAAGATTTGTTGTTTTCATAGGGGTAGAAAGTTTAATTATACTAATTTGTTTAAAAAAAATATATATTATTTTTTTAAATAATTACTTTATCTTGATATAAATTAACTACATATGATATTACAATTCTCCTATTGCAGGATAATTTTCTTTTAAAATATAATCGATTCCGTTTATAATATCTTTAAAATTAGGTCTCCCAAAAGGCATAGATTGTATAGATTCCCAGTATAATTTATTGTTGGTATCTACTATAAAAAATACAAGGATTCATTTCCTTTTTCTAGACGTTATAAAATACACACCTGTTAATAGTACTAATGAGGCAATAATTGATTGAGTAGATAATTTTTCATTTAAAAACATCCAACCTAAAAACAATGCAATCACTGGGTTTACATATGCAGAAGTTGATACTTTTTCTGGTGATACATTTTTTAGTAAAAAATTAAATGCAGTAAAGGCTACAATACCTCCAAAAAAAATTAGAAATAGAATTGAAAATATTACTTCTCTACTCCAATCTTTTATAGGCAACCATGTTTCATGAAAACTTAAACTCATGCCTAGTAAAACAAAACCAGCTACCAACATTTGGTATCCTGTAGTTACCATAAAGCTTTTTGGTAAGTCAGCTTTAGCAACAAATACACTTCCATAACTCCAACTCAGCACACAAGAAAGCATCATAAAAATACCTAATAACATATCTTCTGATGTTATTAGTTCTTTCTGGGAAATTAGTAAATACATTCCAGAAATCCCTAAAACCACACCTATTATAGACTTTTTTTGAAATGGCTTTCTATCTATTAATCTTAATAAAAGCAAAACAAATAAGGGTTGTGTAGAAGCTATTAGCGCACCAAAACCACTATCAACATATTTTAAAGCCCAAACAAAAACCCCATTACCATATATTAAAAAAAAGAAACTAGCTATTATAGAATTTATGAGTTGTTTTCTTGAAATTTTTAAAGGTTGTTTTAAGATAAAAGCCAATATAAACATTAAAACACCTGCTACAAAAAAACGAATAGAAGCTAAATAAAAAGGAGACAACTGAGTTACAGCTATTTTATTAAATAAATAAGTAGAACCCCAAACTACATAAATGGCTAAAAATGCGACACCTATAAGAATTTCTTTCTTGGTTAGTTTCATATGTTAAAATAAATATCAAAAATACTGATACAAAATAAGATTTAAACTATGGTTAGCTTAATTAAAATATAGATTAAAATTGTATTTTTATGAATATGAAAAGTACTTTCTTTATTAAATTATACAAGTGATTACATGACAATGAAGATGAAATTAAAGACGACTTACCTAGGAATTATATTTTACTCTTATTAAGTAGCACTTTTACAAAATTAGGAGACACATTAAGTAATCCTAAAACTGTTTTAACTTGGGTAATGACAATTATGAATGCCCCATTTTATTTAATTAGTTTAATAGTGCCAATTAGAGAATCTGGTTCTATGTTACCTCAAATTGTTTTGGGGAACTATGTAAAAACAAAAGAAAAAAGAAAAAGAATTTACATTTTTGGAGCACTACTACAATGTGTTGCAATTTTTGCTATGGGTTTAACTGCTTATAATTTTGAAGGTGTTTTAGGTGGTTTTATTATTGTATTTTTCTTAATAATATTTAGATTATCTAGAAGCTTGTGTTCTTTAAGTTCTAAAGATGTTTTGGGTAAAGTGATTCCTAAACAAAGTAGAGGAAAATTAAAAGGATATACTTCATCTGTCTCTGGAGTTTTAGTATTAATTGCTGGGCTATTTTTAATTTATAAATCTAAAGGACAATATTTAGATTGGAAAAAACCTATTGGAAAATGGAATTATTTTGATGAACAAGGCAAATTAGTGCACTCTATGACCTTTACAAGATAATTTATTTATGTCTACTTTTTAATTCTGCTTCTATATCTTTTAAGGTAAATCCTTTCGCTTGTAACAACATTAAGTAATGGAAAAGTAAATCAGCTGATTCATATAAGAATAACTCATCATTAGTATCCATAGCTTCTATTACAGTTTCTACTGCCTCCTCTCCTACTTTTTGAGCTACTTTATTTATCCCTTTATCAAATAAACTTGCTACGTAAGATTTTTTAGTGTCTTTATTAGCAACTCTTTCTTTAATAACATTTTCTAATGTAGTAAAGAAACCATAATTAGGAGAATTTTCTTCATTCCAACACGTATCTGAACCTTTATGACAAGTAGGTCCTTTTGGGTTTACTTGTATCAACAAAGTATCGTTGTCACAATCTAATTTCATATCAACTAAATGCAACACATTACCACTTTCTTCACCTTTGGTCCAAAGTCTGTTTTTAGTTCTGCTATAAAAAGTAACTAGCTTTGTTTCTTGTGTTTTCGCAAAAGCTTCTTCGTTCATATAACCCAACATCAATACATTTTTTGTAGTAGCATCTTGAATTATTGCTGGCACTAAACCATCGTTATTTTTATTGAAATCGATATTCATAACTTATATTCTTACAGGAATATTATTTTCCTTTAATTTTTGTTTTAATTCTAAAATCGGAATTTCTCCAAAATGAAAAACACTGGCTGCTAAAGCAGCATCAGATTTTCCTAATGTAAATGTATCTATAAAATGTTGCACATTACCTGCACCACCAGAAGCGATTATTGGAATGTTTACTAAATCTGATAAGTAGGCTAAAGCTTCATTGGCAAATCCTGCTTTTGTACCATCATGATTCATTGAAGTAAACAAAATTTCTCCTGCTCCTCGTTCTTCAACTTCTTTAGCCCATTCAAATAGTTTTATGTCTGTAGGAATTGTTCCTCCTGCTAAATGCACAAACCATTCACCATCTATTTGTTTTGCATCAATAGCGACTACCACACACTGACTTCCAAACTTCTGTGATAATTCGTTTATTAAATCAGGTCTTTTTACTGCTGATGAATTGATAGAAACTTTATCTGCACCACATTTTAACAAGGCATCTACGTGTTCTAAAGAAGAAATACCACCCCCAACTGTAAATGGAATGTTTACTTGTTCTGCAACCTTTAAAACCATATCTAAAGTAGTGCCTCTGTTTTCTAAAGTAGCAGCTATATCTAAAAAAACTAATTCATCTGCACCTAAATCTGCATATTGTTTCGCTAAAACTACTGGATCTCCAGCATCTATTAGATTTATAAAATTGACACCTTTTACAGTTCTTCCGTTTTTAATATCTAAACAAGGTATTATTCTTTTTGTTAGCATTTTATTGACTAATTATAAAATTTTCTAATTGTTTTAAACTGATTTTATTCTCGTAAATAGCTTTGCCAATAATAACGCCTTCACAACCTAATTCAGCTAATTTTGGGAGTTCATCAAAAGTTGATATTCCTCCTGAAGCTATTAATTTTAAAGGTTTTACTTCTGCTAAAATATTTTTATAAACTTCAAAACTTGGTCCTTGCAACATACCATCTTTAGAAATATCTGTACAAATTACGTATTGAATTCCTTTTTGTTGATAATCAGATATAAAAGGAATTAATTCTAAAGAACTTTCTTCTTGCCAACCATTAGTTGCAATTTTGCCTCCAAAATTATCTGGATAAAAATCGGCTCCTAAAATAATTTTCTCAATACCAAATTTAGTAATCCAACTTTCAAATACAGGTTTGTTTTTTACAGCTATACTTCCTCCTGTGATTTGATTTGCTCCTGAATTAAAAGCAATTTCTAAATCTTTGTCTGATTTTAAACCACCTCCAAAATCAATTTTTAAACTGGTTTTAGAAGCAATTTGCTCTAATACTTTATAATTGATAATCTGACTTGCTTTAGCACCATCTAAATCTACAACATGCAAATATTCTATTCCTGCAGCTTCAAATTCTTTAGCAACTTCAAGAGGGTTCTCATTATATATTTTTTTAGTGTTGTAGTCTCCTTTTGTTAAACGAACGCACTTACCTTCTATAATATCTATGGCTGGTATAATTCTCAAAATAGTGTTTGGTTTTTAGTTGTTAGTTTTTAGTTTCAAAAAATTTTCTAATATTTTTGAACCTTTGATGCCACTCTTCTCTGGATGAAATTGAACTCCATAAAAATTATCTTTTTGTAATGCAGATGCATACTCAACTTCATAATCTGTTTTGGCAATCATTTCATTACAAGTTGGAGCATAATAACTATGCACCAAATACATAAAATCTTTTTCTTTAATATCTTTAAATAAATCTGATTTTAAATCAGTTATTACATTCCAACCCATCTGAGGTACTTTAACCTGATTTGAAAAACGTTTAACATCAACATTAAAAATGCCTAGGCCTTTAGTATTACCTTCTTCTGATGAATTGCACATTAATTGCATTCCTAAACAAATACCTAAAACAGGTTGCTTTAAAGTTGGTATTATTCTTTCTAAACCACTTTCTTTTAACATTCTCATAGCAGAACTAGCTTCACCTACTCCAGGAAAAATAACTTTATCTGCAGCTTTTATTTCATCGATATTGTTGGTTAAAACAGCTTCTACTCCTAATCTTTTAAAAGCAAATTGAATACTTTTAATGTTTCCTGCTCCGTAATCAATAATTACTAGGCCTCCTCCAGCTCCTCCAATGGAGGAGAGTTTCTCACTGTTGCTTTTAATATTTTTTGTTTTTTCTGTCATTTTAAATGATTTCTCTAATAAATCCTCCATCAAAAATTTAATTAGTATTTTCACAAGAGTATTTCTTCCCTTTGGGAAGATTAAGATGGGCTACAACATTCCTTTTGTAGATGGTAAAAACATTTTATTTGCATCTCTTTTAACTGCCATTTTCATAGCTTTTGCAAATGCTTTAAAAATACCTTCGATTTTATGGTGCTCATTAGTGCCTTCTGCTTTAATATTTAAATTACATTTTGCACCATCTGTAAACGATTTAAATAAATGAAAAAACATTTCAGTTGGCATATCACCAATTTTTTCACGTTTAAATTCTGCATCCCATTCTAACCAATTTCTACCTCCAAAATCTACAGCAACTTGAGCTAGGCAATCGTCCATAGGTAAACAGAAACCATATCTTTCAATCCCTAATTTGTTACCTAAAGCTTTGTTGAACAGTTCTCCAAAAGCAATCATGGTATCTTCTATAGTATGGTGTTCATCAACTTCTAAATCACCATCAACTTTAATCGTTAAATCCATTGCACCATGTCTACCAATTTGATCTAACATATGATCGAAGAATTTTAAACCAGTATCTATATCATTTTTACCTGAACCATCTAAATTTAACTTTATATAAATCTTTGTTTCATTAGTGTTTCTTGTAATTTCAGCTACTCTATCTTTTAGTTTTAAAAATTCGTAGATACTCTGCCAATCTGTAGATGTTAATGTAATACAATCTAAAATTTCTTGTTTGTAAGCCTCAATTTCATCTGCACCTAATTCTGGGTTTTCCGATAAATAAATTCCTTTAGCTCCAAGGTTTTTAGCCAATTCCATGTCAGTAATTCTATCACCCAAAACAAAAGAATTTTCTAAATCATAATCCTCAGAAAAATATTTGGTTAACAAACCTGTTCTTGGTTTACGTGTTTCTGCATTTTCACGTGGAAACGTTTTATCAATACAAACTTCAGAAAATACAACACCTTCTTTTTCAAAAGCTGAAATAATCTTGTTTTGAGCAGGCCAAAAAGTGTCTTCTGGAAAAGAATCTGTACCTAAACCATCTTGATTAGTTACCATAACCAACTCATAATCTAGTTCACTAGCAATTTTAGCCATGTATTGGAAAACTTTTGGATAGAATTCTAATTTCTCTAAACTATCTAACTGATAATCTACAGGTGGTTCTAACACTAAAGTGCCATCTCTATCTATGAATAATACTTTTTTCATTATTGTATTGCTTTTAAAGCTCTAATTAATACTTGATTTTCTTCACAAATTCCTACACTTATTCTTAAGCAGTTTTCGCACAAAGGTTGTGTGGTTCTGTTTCTAATTACTACTCCATATTCTATTAATTCTTGATAACGTTTATTAGCATCATCTACTTTAATTAATAGAAAATTAGCATCAGATTCGTATACTTTTTCAATATAATTTACACAACATTCTAACTCTTTTTTTAGACGTTTACGCTCACTTATGATTTGAGAAATTTCGTTACTAATTTCACTATAGTTTTGTAAACGATTTAACGCTTTTTGTTGTGTTAAACTATTAATATTGTAAGGAGGTTTAATATTGTTTAATATTCGAATAATCTCTTTAGAAGCATAGCATATTCCTAAGCGAATACCAGCCATACCATAGGCTTTAGATAAAGTTTGAGTAATTATTAGATTTGGATATTTTTCTAATTTAGTTAGCCAGCTTTTCTGAGTCGAAAAATCTATGTAAGCCTCATCTAAAACTACTAACCCATTAAAACAATCTAATAAGTATTCTACTTTTTCTTTAGAAAATGAGTTTCCAGAAGGATTGTTAGGAGAACACAAAAATAATATTTTACTGCTATTATCTACTTTGGCTAAAATTTCATCTGTCTTAGGTTGAAATTGATTAGAAAGTAACACTTGTCTATTTTCTATTGCATTTAAATCAGCTAATACACCATACATACCATAAGTGGGTGGTAAAGTGATAATATTATCTTTATATGGCTCACAGAAAGCTCTAAAAATTAAATCGAGTACTTCATCACTTCCATTACCTAATAAAATATTTTCTTTAGGAATTTCTTTAATTTTAGAAAGCTCATCTTTTACCAAATTTTGTTGTGGATCTGGATATCGATTTACTCCGTTTTCAAAAGGATTTTCGTTAGCATCTAAAAAGATCATATTAAAGGAAGAAGCATCTTTATACTCATCTCTGGCAGATGAATATGGCTTTAGTTTTTTAATATTATCTCTAATGATGCTGTTAATGTTAAAGTCTGTTTTCATAGTTTAAAGACTGTAAGTCTATGATTTTCGTTACAATTTTACTTTAGATCTTTTAAACGAATAGTAACAGCATTTTTATGTGCTTGTAATCCTTCTGCTTCTGCCATAATTTCTATAGCATTACCTATATTTTGTATTCCTTCTTTAGATATTTTTTGAAATGTAATACTCTTTGAAAAACTATCTAAATTTACTCCTGAATAGGCTTTACTAAACCCGTTAGTTGGTAGAGTATGGTTCGTGCCTGATGCATAATCTCCTGCACTTTCAGGTGTGTAATTACCAATAAAAACAGAACCAGCATTTGCTATATTATCTATATAATAGTTATTGTTATTTGTACAAACAATAAAGTGTTCAGGACCATATTCATTAATCAATGCTAAAGCAATTTCATCATTAGCCATTAATATTGATTTAGAATTCTCAATGGCTTTTTTAGCAATTTCAATTCTTGGTAATTCTTTTAGTTGATTTTCAATTTCTATAGCTACCTCATCAATAAGTTTTTGAGAAGTAGAAACCAAAATTACCTGACTATCTGCACCATGTTCTGCTTGACTTAACAAGTCTGAAGCTATATAACTAGCTTTTGCACTATCATCTGCAACGACTAACAATTCACTAGGTCCTGCAGGCATATCAATAGCTACGCCATATTTAGTTGCTAATTGTTTTGCAACAGTAACAAATTGATTTCCAGGACCAAATATTTTATATACTTGAGGTATTGCTTTTGTGCCAAATGTTAAACCAGCAACAGCTTGTATACCACCTACTTTTATAATTTTAGTAACACCACAAAGATTAGCAGCAAATAAAATTGCTGGATGAATTTTACCTTCTTTGTTGGGTGGAGAACATAATACGATTTCTTTACAACCTGCAATTTGTGCAGGTATTGCCAACATTAACACTGTTGAAAATAAAGGAGCTGTACCACCAGGAATATATAAACCAACTTTTTGAATTGGTCGTTTTTCTTGCCAACACTCTACTCCATTTGTAGTTTCTACAAAAACTTTTGTTGTTTTTTGCGCTAAATGAAAAGCAGTAATGTTTTTTTGTGCTGTAATAATTGCCTCTTTTAATTCAGAGGAAATTAGTTTTTTTGCTTCTTCAATTTCTGATGAAGAAACTAAATTATTTGCTAAAGTAACACCATCAAAAAGTTGTGTATATTTATTGACAGCTGTATCTCCATTTTTTTGAACATCACCAAAAACTTGGTTTACAGTAGCTTCTATATCGTCTACTGTTTTTGTAGGTCTTTGTAAAATTGATGACCAGTCTTTTTGTGCAGGATTTAGTATTGTTTTCATATTACACAACCATTTTTTCAATAGGACATACTAATATACCTTCTGCCCCATTCTTTTTTAATTCATCTATAATCTCCCAAAATTGATTTTTAGGAATTACAGAATGTACAGAGCTCCATCCTTCTTGTGCTAATGGCAATACAGTTGGACTTCTCATACCTGGTAAAATATTAATAATAGCCTCTAACTTATCATTTGGTGCATTTAATAGCACATATTTAGATTGACGTCCTTTTAAAACAGACTGGATTCTAAATTGAATTTTCTCTAAAATAGCTTGTCTTTCTGCATTGATTTTAGGAGAAACAGCTAAAACAGCTTCCGATTTTAATAAAACTTCTATTTCTTTTAATCCGTTTTTAAATAAGGTACTTCCACTTGAAACAATATCACAAATACCATCTGCTAACCCAATATTTGGGGCAATTTCTACAGAACCATTAATGATATGCAATTGCGCTTCAATATTTTGTGCTGCTAAAAACTTTTCTACAGTTTTTGGATACGAAGTAGCAATTCTTTTACCTGCTAAGTCTTTTAAAGAGTTTTCTTTGGCATCTTTTGGTACAGCAATAGAAACTTTACATTTAGAAAAACCTAAACGCTCTACAAAATTAATACCTTCTCCTTTTTCTATTAAAACATTCTCTCCAATAATAGCTGCATCTACAACACCATCTTTTAAATACTGAGGTATATCTCCATTTCTTAGGTAAAATACTTCTACAGGAAAGTCTCTAGCTGCTGCTTTTAATTGATCTTTTCCATTATCTATAGAAATACCTACATCTTTTAAGATTCTCATAGAATCTTCATTTAATCTACCTGATTTCTGTACTGCAATTCTTAATTTATTCACTTTTTTTCTTTGTTTGGTTTTGAGAATTCAATAGGTTTTGTTAGCTCAATAAAAAACCCGTTTGAATTTCTCAAACGGGTTTATAAATATTTTGATAATCATCAATACATTCTTAAATCGCTTGAGTGCAATTAAAAAAATGATGGTGATGATTGTTAGTAAATTTCATATTTATGATTTCTTATTGCAAATATCTTACTTTTTAGAAATATGTTCCAAATAAAAATTAAAAAATTATGTTAAAGCTGGGTTATTTATCAAAATTTTAATTTTTGTTAATATTTTGTGACTAAAAAAGAGTTTTTTTCCTTTTATTTAAGATTTTAAAAACTGTAGTTCGCTAATGACGATTATAAATAATTATAACGACAATATAATCGATTTAAAGTTAGTGAATTAAAAAAAAGTTCAGAAAATTCTGGGCTTTTTTTTATTTTATTTAGTTTTCGTCTTCGTCATCAGGTACATTTACATCAAAGTCGTCATTATCATCAAAATAATCTTCGTCTTCTGCATATTCTTCCATAGCATTTTCTAACTTAGAACTTACTTTTACCAAATATACAGTGCCCTCTGTTCTTAGCTCTACCGCTTTTACAGTTTCTCCTTTAGCGTTTTTAAAAGAGATAATATCTTCATAGTCATATCCATCAGGATATTTGTCAATTAACAAATCTAATATGTCTCTTGTTAACTTTGCGTATTCAACAATTACTCTTCTCATAAGATTTACATTTCTAATAAATAAGCAAATATAAGAGGTGCAACAATAGTAGCATCACTTTCTATGATAAATTTTGGTGTATTTATATCTAATTTACCCCAAGTAATTTTTTCATTTGGTACTGCACCAGAATACGAACCATAACTTGTAGTAGAATCTGATATCTGACAGAAATAGCCCCAAAAAGGTGTATCTGTTCTTTCCATATCTTGATATAACATTGGTACTACACAGATTGGGAAATCGCCTGCAATACCTCCTCCTATTTGAAAGAAACCAATACCATTGTCTGAATTGTCTGTATACCAATCTGCTAAAAAGGTCATGTACTCAATACCAGATTTCATAGTACTTGCTTTTAACTCACCTTTTAACACATAAGAAGCATAAATATTACCCATTGTAGAGTCTTCCCAACCAGGAACTACCATTGGTAAGTTTTTTTCTGCAGCAGCATACATCCAAGAGTCTTTAATATCTATTTCGTAATACTCTTCTAAAACACCAGATAATAATAGTTTGTACATAAACTCATGTGGAAAAAAACGTTCTCCATTAGCTTCTGCATCTTTCCAAATTTTTACAATATGCTCTTGTATTCTTCTAAAAGCTTCTTCTTCTGGGATACAAGTATCTGTAACTCTATTTAAGCCTTTTTCTAATAAATCCCATTCTTGTTGTGGAGTTAAGTCTCTATAATTAGGTACTCTTTTGTAATGAGAATGTGCTACTAAATTCATCACATCTTCTTCTAAATTTGCACCTGTACAAGACACAATATGTACTTTATCTTTACGAATTATTTCTGCAAATATTTTGCCTAATTCTGCTGTACTCATAGCTCCTGCTAAAGAAACTAGCATTTTAGAGCCATCTTTTAGTTGATCTTCATATCCTTTTGCAGCATCTACTAAAGCAGCAGCGTTAAAATGCAAAAAGTATTTTTCTATAAAGTTTGTAATAGGTTTGTTCACTATTTCTTAATTTTTTCTATCTTTTTTATTATGATTTATGACTAATAATAGTCATCATCATTTTTAAATTTAGACAATTTGCTAAAAGGATTATTATCTTTTAAATCATCTCCATTATCATAAGTATCATCATTAGAGGCAAACTTATAACTCAACATTTTATAGAATAATTTAGCTGCTAAAAAGTCTGATGATTTTTCATTTTCATTAGGGCATAATTCTACCATATCAAAACCTACCACATTTTTTTCATCAAAAACTCTTTGTAAAAACTCTAGAGTTTCATAATAAAATAATCCTCCTGGTTCTGGAGTTCCTGTTGATGGTAAAATTGATGGATCTAAAGCATCTAAATCGAATGTAATAAACACATTACTAGTTAATTGGTCTATTACATCATCCATCCAATCTTCATTAACAGCCATGTCGTGAGCAAAGAAAACTTTGTCTAAGTTCATTTCTCTTTTCTCAGAAATATCCATACTTCTAATACCAACTTGCACCAAATTTGTAGTTTGATTAGCTTCATAAACAGCACAAGCATGATTGCAACTAGAACCCTCGTATTCTTTTCTTAAGTCTGCATGCGCATCTATATGTAATACAGTTAAGTTAGGAAAACACTCATTAAAAGCTCTAATTGTACCTATAGAAATAGAATGTTCTCCACCAAAAACAGTTACAAATTTATTTCTGTTGATGTATTTTTTTGTGGTTTGATGTACTGCTTCTACAACAGCTTCAGGAGACTCATTTTCTGTGATAGCATCTGCTAAAAAAACACCTTCTTTGTACACTTCAGAATCTGTTTCTATGTCATATAGTTCCATGTTTTCTGAAGCATCTAAAAAGGCTTGAGGTCCTTTGTCTGCTCCTTTTTGCCAAGTACTAGTTCCATCATAAGGAACAGGTATAATTACAATTTTTGATGTTGCTAGGTTTCCATATTCTTGTGGAATTCCTGCATATGTTTGATTTGTTTCCATGTTAATTTTAGTATTTTAATATCCTAGAATAGATAATAACTCTTTGCTTTGTTGTTGTTCTTTAAAAACGGTAATGGTTAATTTACCATCTTCATTTCTGTCTATGATTAAATGTTTTGGATGTGGAATTAAACAGTGTTGTAAACCACCAAAACCTCCTATAGACTCTTGGTACGCCCCTGTATTAAAGAAGCCAATATATAGAGGTTTGTCTTTTTCGTAAACAGGTAAATAAATACCATTTATATGTTGTTCAGAATTGTAATAATCATCACTATCACAAGTTAAACCACCTAATAAAACACGTTCGTATTTATGATTCCATTTATTAATTGGCAACATTATAAAACGTTTATTAATTGCCCAAGAATCTGGTAAAGTAGTAATAAATGATGAGTTAATCATATTCCAACGTTCTCTATCATTTTGTTTTTTTTGATATAAAACTTCATAAATAGCAGCACTAGATTCACCCACTGTAAAGCTACCAAATTCTGTAAAAATATGAGGCACATCTACTTCTGCTTCATCACAAGCTTGTTTTATTTGACCAATGATTTCATCTATCATATAAGCATAATCATAATCAAAAGCCAATGAATTTTTTATTGGGAAACCACCACCAATATTTAAGCTATCTAAAGTAGGACAGGTTTTTTTAAGGTTAATATAAACGTTAAGACATTTCATTAATTCGTTCCAATAATAGGCATTGTCTTTAATTCCAGTATTGATAAAGAAATGTAACATTTTTAAATCTACTTGCTCGTTTTTTGCAATTTCACGTTCATAAAAAGACACAATATTTTTATAGCCAATACCTAATCTAGAGGTGTAAAATTCGAATTTTGGTTCTTCTTCTGAAGCAATTCTAATACCCACTTTAAACTTTTTATCAGTCTCTTTTTGCAAAAGCGCTAATTCTTCATAATTATCTATAATTGGTATACAATTTTGATGACCAGAATTAATTAGACCACCAATATTTTTAACGTATTGATCGCGTTTAAAACCATTACAAATTACATAAGTAGATGGTTTAATTTTACCTGCTTGTTTTAGATTATTAACAATATCTATGTCAAAAGCAGACGATGTTTCTATGTGGATTTCGTTTTTTAAAGCCTCATTAAGTACATGTTTAAAATGAGAGCTTTTAGTACAATAACTATAAAAGTATTTACCTTTATAATTATGCTTTTCAATACTCTGTTTAAACCAGCCTTTTGCTCTATTTATGTTTTCTGAGATTTTTGGCAAATAGGTAAACTTCAATGGAGCTCCATATTCTTGAGCTAATTCCATTAAATTAATTCCATGCCAAAACAGTTTGTTATTTTCTGTTTTAAATTCCTCTTGAGGAAAATCGAACGTTTGTTCGACTAAATCGATATATTTTGTGTTCACTTTGTTTAATTAATAATATAATGATAATTGACTTCTAAGCTTTAAAACAACTTGTTTTAGCTAGAAAATAAAACTCTTAAACAAGAGTTTATTATCACTGTATTATTTGTAAGTAAACTACGTGCAATTTAAAGTAAAGTTGCAAATCTTCTAGAAAAGAAGATGGAGATACCTTAATTTTTTCGTTACATTTCCAAAATGCGTTGTAAGTCTTTTTCTCCAAAAATAACTTACTATCGAAATAAGAAAAATTTAACATTTAACTTATAATAAGCAAATCAAAAGTAAATTATTTTTTAATACAAAACACAAAAACAAAAAAAAAGTGAAAAAAATTTTCACTTTTACTATTTCTTTTAAATACTAGTCTTCAGGTGGATAACCATGAATTTTTTCGAAGTCTTCATCAAAGTTAGCACGTAAATAAGCATTTAATTTCTTCCTATAATCGTCCTTTAACCATGTTACAAAGTTGTGGGTACTTTTAGAAATACATTTTGCATATCTATTAATTCTATCATCTATCTCCTCTCCAAGCTTTTTAGCCAAAATTAAAGCATCAAAAACGTCTTCACTGTTTTCGATACACATTTTTGCATGGTGTACAATAGACTTTTCTAAAACTCTTTTAGAAGACTCACCTGCTCTAATTGTATCTATATACACTTGCTTCATGTCAAAAAACATGTCTTTAGAATTCGCAAATTCTTTTTTAATGTCTGCTGGTAATTCATATTTAAAATTACTTTCTATTTCTTCATCAGAAAGTATTGCATTTAAATAATAATCTGGAGCTCTAAACATTTTTTGCCAGTCTAAATCTGCTCCCCAAGGTCCAAATCTATAGAAATTGTTTCCTAAATCTAAGACGTCAAACTCTTTTTTATCTCCATAAATACGAGAACCACGACCAATCATTTGATAATATAAGGTTAGTGATTTTGTAGCTCTGTTAAGTACTATAGCCTCTATACTAGGTTCATCAAATCCTGTTGTTAAAATACTAACAGATGTTATAATTGCTCCAGGTGTTTTATGAAACCATTTTAAGATTAATTCACGTTCTTTTTTAGTGTTTGTATTGTCTAGGTGTGCAATAGGGTATCCTGCTTTCTTAAAAGCATAAAACACTTGAATAGAAGTATTTATACCATTGTTAAATATTAATGTTTTTTTGCCTTTAATGGTTTCTTCATAAGCAGAAACTAATTTAGAAAGCATGTCTACATTCATATATAAATCTTCTGAAGATTTTACTGTATAATCTCCATTTGCACCCACTTCTAATGAGGTTAAACCAACATTATAAGAGTACATATTTGCACTTGCTAAATAATCATTACTAATTAAATCTTTAATAGATTCACCAACCACCAATTCTTGATAATTCTCATACATAGGTAATTTTATGTTAGAACTTAATGGAGTTGCAGTAACACCAAGAATAAATGATTTATTAAAAAATTTAAATATTTTAGTAAATGAGTTGTAGTGAGCCTCATCAACAATTACTAAACCAATATCAGAAATATCAAATTTATCATCATTTAAACGATTGTTTAGTGTTTCTACCATAGCCACAAAACAATCAAACTCATGCTGATCATCTAATTTTGCAGTTGAATTTACGGTTTTATTAGTAACACCAAACTCCTTTAACATTTTAGAAGTTTGTTTGCTTAACTCAATTCTATGGGTTAAAACAAGTACTTTTTTTTTGAAAGTTTTTAAGTAACGTCTTGTAATTTCAGAAAAGATAACTGTTTTTCCTCCTCCAGTTGGTAATTGATAAAGTAAGTGATAATCTTCTGAAGCAGTTTCGAATCTTTTAAAAATTTCTTCTAATGCATCTTTCTGATATCCATATAACTCTTTTACTGTATTTGCTTCTGAAATTTTTGTTTCTGTCAAAATTTAAAAAATTTAAGTAACAAAAATAAGACTTAAACCAGGTTTATTGCAAGTTTATCTTATAGAAATCTTGATAATTCTGTTTGAGTGATATCATAATGTGAGGCATGATAGACACAAACGCCGTTTTTAATGATGAGTAATTGTGGTGATTGGTGTTGAACTTGAAAAGTATATCCCACTTTATCAGAGACATTTCTATAAGACAAAAGGTCTAGATAATAAACTTTTAATCTTTGATGCTCTTCTGTAAATAATTTTTCGAATTGTTTAATAACCATACTACTAATACCACATCTAGTAGAATGTTTAAATATAAAAATAGATTCAGTTTTAGATTGCTCTTTAATAGTTTCTAACTGCTCTAAAGCATTTAAAAGAATCCATTTTATGTTAGTATTTTTATTTGATGAGGCTTTACTCTTCTCTCCTCCTCCAAAAATATTAGAAAATATACTCATCTTTTTATTTCAAATTTAAAATACAAATATAAGAAAGTTAAAACAGTCAAAAAGTCATAAAAATTAGAAAAAACAAGTCAAAATGTCTTGCTAAATCATTGATATTTAGATGGTACTAAATTTGCTAATTAATAAATGTAAAAAGAAAAAAACGAAAAATGAATTTTAATAACTATACAACAAAATCACAAGAGACCATACAAATGGCGCAACAAATTGCGCAAGGTTTTGGACATAATCAAATAGAAAACGAACATATTTTTAAAGCTTTAACAGAAGTAGACCAAAATGTGTTGCCTTTTTTATTAAAGAAACTTAACATCAATATTGATGTTGTAAACCAGATACTAGAAAAACAATTACACAGTTTTGCTAAAGTTTCTGGTGCAGAATTAATGCTTTCTAGAGAAGCAGGTAAAACATTAAACGAAGCATCTATTATTGCTAAAGACATGAAAGATGATTTCGTATCTATAGAACATTTAATATTAGCCATTTTTAAATCGAAATCTAATATTGCACAAGTTTTAAAAGACCAAGGAGTAACAGAAAAAGATTTAAAAGTAGCTATAGATGAGTTAAGAAAAGGAGAAAGAGTTACCTCTCAGAGTCAAGAAGAAACATATAATGCTTTAAGTAAATATGCTAAAAACTTAAATCAATTAGCACAAGATAATAAGTTAGATCCTGTTATTGGTAGAGATGAAGAAATAAGAAGATTGCTTCAAATTCTATCTAGAAGAACTAAAAATAATCCTATTTTAGTGGGTGAACCAGGTACAGGTAAAACTGCAATTGCAGAGGGTTTAGCCCATAGAATTGTAGATGGTGATGTGCCAGAAAACCTAAAAGACAAGCTTATTTTCTCTTTAGATATGGGTGCCTTAATTGCTGGTGCAAAATATAAGGGTGAATTTGAAGAGCGTTTAAAAGCAGTTATAAAAGAAGTAACTACTTCAGATGGAGATATTGTGTTGTTTATTGATGAAATACACACTTTAGTTGGTGCAGGTGGTGGACAAGGTGCAATGGATGCAGCTAATATTTTAAAACCAGCATTAGCAAGAGGTGAACTGAGAGCAATTGGTGCTACTACCCTAGATGAATATCAAAAATATTTTGAAAAAGATAAGGCTTTAGAAAGACGTTTTCAAAAGGTTTTGGTTGATGAACCAGATACAGAAAGTGCTATTTCTATTTTAAGAGGGATTAAAGAAAAGTACGAAACACATCATAAAGTGCGTATTAAAGACGATGCTATTATTGGAGCTGTAGAATTATCTCAGAGATATATTACCAATCGTTTTTTACCAGATAAAGCCATTGATTTAATGGACGAAGCTGCTTCAAAATTACGCATGGAAATTAACTCTAAGCCAGAAGAATTAGATGTCTTAGATCGTAAAATAATGCAATTAGAAATTGAAATTGAAGCGATTAAACGTGAAAAAGATGAAGTAAAATTAAAGACTTTACGTGCTGAGTTGGCTAATTTTAAAGAGCAAAGAAATACCATAAATGCAAAATGGAAATCAGAAAAAGAAGTTGTAGATAACATTCAGAATAGAAAATCTGAAATCGAAAACTATAAAATTGAAGCAGAAAAAGCAGAACGTGAAGGCGATTATGGTAAGGTTGCAGAAATCAGATATGGTAAAATTAAAGAAGCGCAAGAAGAATTAGAAAAATTACAGCAAACATTGCAAGAAAATCAAAATGAAAAGTCTTTAATAAAAGAAGAAGTTACCTTAGATGATATTGCAGAAGTTGTAGCTAAATGGACAGGTATTCCTGTTACAAAAATGATTCAGTCTGAGCGTGATAAATTGTTACAATTAGAAAAACAATTACACAAAAGAGTGGTTGGTCAAGAAGAAGCTATTGTAGCTATTTCTGATGCAGTAAGACGTTCTAAAGCAGGTTTACAAAATCCTAATAAGCCTATAGGAAGTTTCTTGTTTTTAGGTACAACTGGAGTTGGTAAAACAGAATTAGCAAAAGCTTTAGCTGAATATTTATTTGATGATGAAAATGCAATGACAAGAATTGATATGAGCGAATATCAAGAGCGTCATTCTGTAAGTAGATTAGTAGGTGCACCTCCTGGATATGTAGGTTATGATGAAGGAGGACAATTAACTGAAGCTGTAAGAAGAAGACCTTATTCTGTAGTGCTTTTAGATGAAATTGAAAAAGCACATCCAGACACCTTTAATGTTCTTTTACAAGTTTTAGATGAAGGAAGATTAACAGATAATAAAGGACGAGTTGCAGATTTTAAAAATGCAATTATCATCATGACATCAAATATGGGTAGTCATATTATTCAAGAAAAATTTAGTGATCCAAAAGCTGATTTAGATGCAGTAACTGAATTAGCTAAAAATGAAGTTTTAGGATTGTTAAAGAAATCTGTGAGACCAGAATTTTTAAACAGAATTGATGATGTAATTATGTTTACACCATTAAATAAAAACGATATTTTTGAAATTGTAAGATTACAAATAGATCACTTAAAAAAAATGATTGGTAAACAAGATATTACTTTAGATGCTACAGATGAAGCTATTGCTTACTTAGCTAAAAAAGGATATCAACCAGAATTTGGAGCAAGACCTGTAAAAAGAGTCATTCAGAAAGAAGTTTTAAACCAATTATCTAAAGAAATTCTATCAGGTAAAGTAACTACAGATAGTATCATATTATTAGATGCTTTTGATGATAAATTGGTGTTTAGAAATCAATCTGATTTAGTAGAAAATTAAGTTTTATAGATTACATAGTTTCGAAAGGGTGATACAAAGAGTATCACCTTTTCTTTTTTGGTTATATTCGTATTTTAAAATATCTATCATGAAAAAATATTTCTTTCTTTTATTATTTGCTTTCACTTTAATTTCTTCTTGTACTAATGAAGAAACAACTACATATTATTTGATTAGACATGCAGAAAAAGATAGAACAGATGCTACGAATCCAAATCCTAGTTTAACTATAACAGGAGAACAGAGAGCTCAAAATTGGGTAGAATATTTTAAAGATAAAAAAATAGATGATGTATATTCTACAAAGTACTATAGAACCATAGAAACAGCAACACCAACAGCAAAAACTAAAAATTTAGAAGTGCAGTTTTATAATCCAAGAAACATGTACGATTCTATTTTTATAGCTGAAACAAAAGGTAAATCTGTATTAATTGTTGGTCATAGTAACACTACTCCTGTTTTTGCAAATAAAATTTTAGGAGAAAATAAATATGAAAATATGGATGATAATGATAATGCTAGTTTATATATAGTTACTATATCAGAAAATAAAAAAGAAAGCAAAATAGAAAAGGTTAACGAATAATTGATACTTCAATATTTCTTAAAATAATTTCTGAAACCAGTTTTAAATTGTTCTTTTCGTATGCTTTATCAATGTCAATAAGCTTAATATTTTCAGCATTAGGTTTGTAGTTTTGATAATCTACAAAACGAATTCCATTTTTAAAGCACTGCTCTTTTAGTACTCTAAAACGCTTTCCTCCTCCATTTGTATGGTAAGAATAGGCTAAATAATCTATTAAATAATCTTCTTTACCAATCCAATAAATAAATACATCTTCAAAATCTTCTCCTCCTCCATTTTCTGAAAAAGTGATTTCTATTTTATAATATTCTTTTCCATTAATCGTAGAAGATGGTAATCGTTTTTTACGAACAGCTTTATCATTTAATCCATAAGGTAATACAGAAAAATAATGAACTGAATTTACAGAATTACTGTATTTTAAAGCCATTGAATCTACAACGATTATTGATTTTTCATTTATAAATCGTTCAAATCCGCTATTACTCAACACATCTTTTATAGAATCAAAAGATCTAATTAGTTTAAACTTTCCATTATTTCTTATAGCAGAATATTGTTTATCTCTAAATTCAAATGTAATTTCTGAATTAGAAACTTTATCAGTACCAGAGGCTAATATAGATTTGTCAACAATTTGTTGCGCTGTCAATTTCTTTTTCTGTGGCTGACAAGAAATGAATAAAATAAATGATAATAAAAGGATTTTCATCAATTAAGGTTTTCTTATAATTGATGCCAAAATTACGTTTCTTTAGCGAATGTAAAAATGTATCTTTGTAAAAACTTAAAATCAGTCAAAGACTGTGCAGAAAAAAATAAACATACAAAATAAAAAAGCACGTTTCGAATACGAAATTCTAGACAAATATATTGCAGGAATTCAGTTAACAGGAACAGAAATAAAATCCATTAGACAAAGCAAAGCCAGAATTACTGAGAGTTTTTGTGAATTTAATGAACGTGGAGAATTGTTTATTGTAAATATGTACATTCAAGAATACATGTTTGGACATCATTTTAATCACAATCCAAAAAGTGAACGTAGACTTCTATTAAATAAAAGAGAATTACGTAGTTTAAAAAAAGATGTAGAAGCCAAAGGAAATACAATAGTGCCTTTAAAATTGTTTATTAATGATAGAGGCTTTGCAAAACTAGAAATAGCTTTAGCTAAAGGTAAACAAACACATGATAAACGAAATGTTATTAAAGATAGAGATAGCAAACGTAACTTAGATAGAATTAAAAAAAGCTTTAATGCTTAAAGAAAAACTTAAAGATTACAATATTATATTAGCTTCTGGTTCTCCTAGAAGACAACAATTTTTTAAAGATTTAGATATAGATTTTACAATAATTTTAAAATCTGTTGATGAAGTTTATCCTAAAGAATTAAAAGAGACAGAGATTACAGATTTTTTAGCAGATTTAAAATCTAAAGCATTTACAAATTTATCAGATAAAGATATTTTAATAACCTCAGACACTATTGTTTGGTTAAATAATAAAGCTTTAGGCAAGCCTAAAGATGATGAAGAAGCTTTTAACATGTTATCTGCTTTGTCTGGCAAAACACATAAAGTAATTACATCTATAAGTATTAAAACAAATCGTTTTCAAAAAATGATTAATGATGTTACTAAGGTTTCTTTTAAACAATTAAGTGATGAAGAAATAGAGTATTACATTAAAAATTACAAACCTTTTGATAAGGCTGGTGCTTACGGAATACAAGAATGGATAGGGTTTATAGGAATAGATAAAATTGAAGGCAGCTATTTTAATGTTGTTGGTTTACCTGTTCATAAACTTTATAAAACATTGATGAATTTATCATAATTAACCTCAAATAAAAGTTTATTTTTACGCAAATTTTACACGATATATTAAAATGAAGAAATATACATTCACAGAAAAGAAAGATACACGTTCAGGTTTTGGTGATGGTTTAACAGAATTAGGTAGAACGAACCCAAATGTTGTAGCACTTTGTGCAGATTTAATTGGTTCTTTAAAAATGGATCAATTTATTAAAGAAAATCCAGAACGCTTTTTTCAAGTTGGTATTGCAGAAGCAAATATGATGGGGATTGCTGCAGGTTTAACCATTGGTGGTAAAATACCTTTTACTGGTACTTTTGCAAATTTTTCTACAGGTAGAGTGTATGATCAAATTAGACAATCTATTGCTTATTCTGGTAAAAATGTAAAAGTTTGTGCTTCTCATGCTGGAGTTACTTTAGGAGAAGATGGAGCTACACACCAAATTTTAGAAGATATAGGATTAATGAAAATGTTACCAGGGATGACAGTAATTAATCCTTGTGACTACAATCAAACTAAAGCTGCAACTATTGCTATTGCAGAACATAAAGGACCTGTTTATTTGCGTTTTGGTAGACCAAAAGTACCTGTGTTTATGCCAGAAGATTTAAAGTTTGAAATTGGTAAAGGTATTCAGCTTACAGAAGGAAAAGATGTTACTATTGTTGCTACTGGACATTTAGTTTGGGAATCTTTACAAGCTGCAGAGCAATTAGAAGAACAAGGTATTTCTGCAGAAGTAATAAATATACATACTATTAAACCATTAGATGAAGAAATTATTTTATCATCTGTTGCTAAAACTGGTTGTATAGTAACTGCTGAAGAACATAATAAATTAGGTGGTTTAGGAGAAAGTGTAGCTAGAACTTTAGCTTTAAACTCACCTACTCCACAAGAATTTGTGGCAACAAATGATACTTTTGGTGAGTCTGGAACTCCAGATCAACTTATGGCTAAATATGGATTGGATGCTGCTGCAGTTGTAAAAGCTGTTAAAAAAGTAATTTCTAGAAAAAAATAATGTTTTTGTTATTAAAGGCGTCTATATAAAAACTATAAATTAATAAGTATGAAAAAAGTAATTTTAGTAATGTTTTTGGCTTTAGGTTTAAGTCAAGTTTCAAATGGTCAAATTCAATTTGGTCTTAAAGGTGGTATTAACTATAACTCTAACTCTATTAAAGAATCTGGACAAGATGTTTTTGACGGAGCTAAAAGTAAAACTGGCTATCATGCAGGTGTTTGGTTACGTTTTAAAATACCAGTAATTGGTTTGTATTTAAGACCAGAATTAGTGTATACCAATTTAGAAAATGAAGTTTACTATAAAACAGCAGCAAAAACAACTACTCATAACTTTCAAAAATTAGATATTCCTGTTCTTTTAGGTAAAAAGATTTTTGGTATTGGTAATGTTTATATTGGTCCTTCTTTTCAATATATTTTAGATTCAGATTTTAGTGTAAGCGATATTTCTAGCGTAGATGGAGATGGATTTACAGTGGGTCTTCAATTTGGAGGTGGTTTAGAATTTGGAAGATTAGGGATAGATGTAAGATGGGAAAGAGCTTTTTCTGATGTAGAATCTTCTTTTGTAGGTAACTTAGGAAGTGTAAGTTATGATACTAGAATAAATCAAATAACCTTTGGATTATCTTATAGGTTATAACATTTAATAATAATAAACAAAAAAGCTCTTGAAACATTCAAGAGCTTTTTTGTTTATTTAATATTTGGATTTAAATAATCTGGTAATGTTGGATTATCAGGATCATTAAAATCATTACTTGGATCTCCATCACCATTTCTATCTTCATTTCTTGTTAAAACGCCATCTCCATCATCATCACTATCAAAATAGTTAGGTATTCCATCAGAATCTGTATCGTCATTATTAACATTACCATCATTATCTACATCTTCTGAAATAGTTTTTACACCATCATTGTCATGATCTGTATTAGGTACTAATGTTAATAAATCTATATAGAATAAAATATTTATATCAACTAAATTGTTAGACCAGTTTTGAGGATTTGAAGACGGATAAGCTAAACCAGAAGGAATAAATAAAACACCTTTACCTCCGTTTAAATATGTAATAGGGCCATTAAAAGGACCTCCATTAGCATCTTTTTTTAACTCACCTCCTTTAAAATTAGTAAATCCATAAGAGAAACCTCTTACTACAGAAGTTAAACTAAACCATAAACCACTTTGGTTTTGATCAAAATTAGTATCGCTAAAAGTTGTTCCAGAAAAAGTTTTTCCTGCATATTTAGTAAATACTGAATCTACTTTTGTAGGAAAACCTCTGTCAGGATCATTTCCATAATCTCCTTCTCTTTCTACATAAACATATAACTTATAGTTAATGTCATTTTCTGTAACATCCATTGTTTTAAGTTTGGTATCATCAAACATAGCAGTTTCACCAGCAACTAAAACTTTAATAGAATCTACAGAACTATCATAATAATGATTTTTTAAAAATTTAACTATAGAATCGTTATCTGAAATTGCTAAAGCTTCATGATCTACATCAGCAAATGGATTTGTTCCAAAAGTATCATCACCACAAGAATAAACTAATACAGAAAGTATTATTAATAGAAAAAAGTATCTAGTTTTAAACATATAATATCTTAAAAATTGTGGGCGCAATTTACCATTTTTATACCTTTGTAAAAAGATAAATAAAACATTTTAACTTTTTTTATGAGGATTGATAAATATTTATGGTGTATTCGATTATACAAAACTAGAAGTATGGCAACAACAGCCTGTAAAAAGGGACAAGTTAAAATAGAAAACTCGAATGTTAAACCCTCAAAAGAATTGTTTGGAAACGAACAAATAACGGTTCGAAAAAACCAGATTAATTATAAAATTAAAGTTTTAGATATTCCTCCTAGCAGAGTTGGTGCAAAATTAGTAGATTTATATCGTAAAGATTTAACTCCAAAAGAAGAATTTGAAAAAACAGAGCTATTAAAATTTGCAAAAGATTATTATAGAAAAAAAGGAAGTGGAAGACCTACTAAAAAAGATAGAAGAGATATAGAGGGTTATCAAGAAGACACAACAGAAGATATATGATACTAGAAGAAAATATTATATTAAATAATACTCAAATTGATCAAAAAATTAGAAGAATTGCTTATCAAATTTATGAAAGTAATTCTAACGAAAAAGAATTAATTATTGCTGGTATTAAAGGAAATGGATTTATACTCGCCAATAAAATAGTAGCAGTTTTAGAGAAAATTTCTACTTTAAAAGTGACTATTTGTGAGGTAAATATTAAAAAAAAGAAACCCTTAGAAAAAATAACAACGTCTTTAACTAAAGAAGCATATAAAAATCAATCTCTAGTTTTAGTAGATGATGTTTTAAATTCTGGTACCACTCTAATCTATGGAGTAAAACATTTTTTAGAAGTACCTTTAAAAAGATTTAAAACAGCTGTTTTAGTAAACAGAAACCATAAAAAATATCCTGTTAAAGCAGATTTTAAAGGTGTATCATTATCAACTTCTATAAAAGAACATATAGTTGTAGATTTTGATGCTACTAAAAATATGGCTTATTTAGAATAATAAATTATAAATTTCTTCTACAACTTCATTTTTCTTTTTCCCATCAGTTTTTATCGAGATTTTTGCTTGTTCGTAAAAACGAGTTCTTTCAAATAAATGTTTTCCAACAAATTCAAAAATCTGATCATCATTTAATGAGGCTATTAAAGGTCTTTTCTGTTTTTTAGCAATAAGTCTTTCAGCTAATTTTTTAACACTAGCTTGCAAATATATTGAAGTTGCATTTGCATCGTTAATTATTTGAATATTATTACCATAACAAGGTGTTCCACCTCCTAAAGAAAGAATAAAATCTTCTTTTTTATTTAAAATTTCTGCTAAATAAATGCCTTCTATTTTTCTAAAATAAATTTCTCCTTTTTCAGAAAAAATATTAGAAATAGTCATTTTTTCTCTTTCTACAATATAGTCATCTAAGTCAATTAAAGCTAATCCTGTCTTACTTGATAACTTTCTACCTATACTAGATTTACCAGAAGCCATATAGCCTAATAAAACAATTTTCATCTTTAAATTTTTTTCAAATATCGATAAAATAAAATCATTTTTAACTATATCATCGACAGTATTGATACTATATTTGCAATCAAATAAACTTGCGCACGTGGTGGAATTGGTAGACACGCTACCTTGAGGGGGTAGTGAACGTAAGTTCGTGGAAGTTCGAATCTTCTCGTGCGCACTTATACACACATTTATTCACAAAAAATTAACCTTTAGCAACAGTTTTATAACTATTTTTGAATTTATGTATAAACACCTCTCTTTAATAGTACTTTTATTTATAAGTACCCAGCTATTCTCGCAGAAAGACAGTATAATACCTACTAAAATATTAAAAGGTCAAATTGTTCATGCAGAAAAAAATGAAACGCTAAGTGCAGCTCATGTTTTAAACTTAAATACTGTACAAGGTACCATAACAAATGAAGATGGGTTTTTTGAATTACCTACCAGAGTTAATGATACTATTTTAGTTTCTTATTTAGGTTTTTCGTCTATTAAACTTAAAATTACTAATGATTTACTTAAGGGTAATGAGTTAGAAATAGCCCTTTATGAAAAACCAGAAGAAATAAAAGAAGTAATTATAAAATCTATAAAATTAATTGGTGTTTTAGAGGTTGATGTGAAAATGGTTCCAAAAGATAGGTTCACTAGAATTCATATAAACGGATTGCCTCAAACTTATGAAGTTGGAAAGCCTAAGAAGAAAAACTTCTCCTCTCCTATTGCTGCTTTATTTAATCCTGTTGATTTCTTATATAGTCACTTTGGTAAAAAGCCAAAACAACTAAAAAAACTACAAAAACTTAAGAAAGAAGATGACTTAAGAAAAATTATGGCTGGTAAGTTTGATAGAGAAGTTATGATGGAGTATCTAGACATGGATAGGCAAGAGCTTACAGATTTATTAACGGACTGTAATTATTCTGATTACTTTATAAAGAAAGCATCAGATTTACAGATGATAGAAGCTGTTTTAGATTGTTATGAAAACTACAAAGCCTTGAAAAAAGGAAAAATAGAAAGAGATAAATTACCAAAAAAGAATTAATAAAAAGAGCCAAATACCTCACATATTTGGCTCTAATCAACTATTAAAAACTAACTAATTACTAACTATAAGATTATAGTTACTACACACATATGACGCTTGTGTTGTAAATAAGTTACAAACTAATATTTGTTTAACATTCATTTAAGAAAAAAGCCAGCTAATAGCTGGCTTTTCTTTTTATTAGACTTGTAATTATTCTTATTGATTACCTAATATAATAGGCATACCATCTTTTCCAGAACCAATTACGACAACTTTACTATTATTAGATTTAGCTAACTCTAAAGTAGCTTCTATACCTTTTTCTTGAAGAATTTTATCTGTTAAAGATGCACTTAAAATTCTATTGGCAGTTGCTTTACCTTCTGCATCAATTTTTTGTCTTTCTGCCTCTTTTTTAGCTTTTGCTAATCTAAACTCATATTCTAAAGACTCTTGTTCTTGTTTTAATTTAGTTTCAATAGCAGTTCTAATTGTTGGAGGTAATTTTACATCTTCTACTAATACTCTTTTTACAAGTAAATATTGATCTTTAAGAAGTATTTGTACTTCATCTAAAATTTCTTGCTCAATAACATCTCTTTTACTAGAATATAATTGTTCTGGTGTATAACGTCCAACAACACTTCTTGCTGCAGCATTAATTGCAGGATCTAATAATTCTCTCTCATAATCTTCTCCTTTTGTTTTTATTAAAAGACCAAGATTACTAAATTCTGGTTCATACCAAATTGTTCCGTTAACTTTTACTTCTAATCCGTTAACTGAAAGTACATTCATTTCATCTGAAACAGACTGCTGACGTACTTTTCTAACAATCATTTCATTCCAAGGAGCAACAATTTGAAAACCTTCTCCATAGGTTTTATCTGTATTTATACCATCTCCAAAACGTTCAAACACTACTCCTCCTTCACCAGGACCAATTGTTACTGTTGATTTTGAGAATAAAATGATGACAGCTATAATTATAAAAATCATAAACACACCACCTTTTGGAAAATTTAATTCCATTTGATTATTTGCCATTTTATTTATTTTTAAATTTATTCAAATTTACGATTTATAAAGACGAATATCAATCTTAAGTGTTTTTAAATTTTTCCTAAATATTTTCTAATAAACCATTCTGTAGTAAGTAAAAGTATTATGATGAATAAAATCCATTTCCAATCTATTAATTGTTGTAATTTTTTCACTTGCTTTTGTTTGGTAAAATAAGTGTTATCATTTACTAATTGGTTAATTAAATCGTCTAATTGGCTCACATAATAAAACTTACCTTCAGTGTGTTTTGCTAATTGTTTCATTTTAGAACTATTTGCATTTGTAAACTGCTCTTCTATTTGGTAATCCGTAATTTTAAAAGTACCATTTCTAGTTATATTCTGTTCTAAAACACTTACTTGATAGGTATAATCTCCAGATAATAAGTTTTCTATATTTACTTGATAGTTGTTGTTTTTTAAAGAAAACGGAAATTTAGATATTGCGTTTGTATCTTTATTTGTAATTGTAATTTCAAGATTTGCTCTAGAATCAAACTTGTAATTTTTATCTGTAAAAAAAGCGTTAACATTTATTGTAGAGTTAGCTGCATAAATAGGTTCTATATCTACTTCTAATCTATTTCTCTTTTTTGTTGATGCTAAATATTGAATAATATTACCTACAAATTCATCAAAATCTGAAAAAGAATTCGTGTTTAAAAATGTAGTAGCTCTCCATTTCCAAATATTTTCTCCAAACAATGCACCTGTTTTTTGATTATTTTCAGAAAATGAAGCCAAAAGAGGATTTTCAGTTCTAATACCATTTATACTTTGATAAAGTAATACTTGATGCTCTTTTTGAAAATCTATTTTACCAAACTTATCTTCTAAAGGAGGAAAACTATTAAAACCAATATCATTTTGTAAAAAAGTTATATAGCTACTATTAAAAATAGGAGTATAATTTTCAACTTCATTTATAGCACTTTTTGTAAAACCTAAAGACTTAGAATTTAAAAAATTCCAATTAGTTTTTGTACCAGCAATTAAAAAATAGTTTAATCTTTCTT
>Ga0228622_1000167_pt1 | contig 46081 bp, 35 predicted proteins | sample 26DmetaG_FD_186035 | JGI IMG/M metagenome (GOLD analysis project Ga0228622, IMG submission 186035) | Seawater microbial communities from Monterey Bay, California, United States - 26D | ecosystem: Environmental > Aquatic > Marine > Coastal | place: USA: California | collected 2016-10-01
AAATCGTATTGTTTTATTTTTCTATACAAGGTTCTTTCAGAAATCCCCAATTCTTTAGCAGCCAATTTACGTTTATTGTTGTTTTTTTCTAAAGATTTTTTAATCATTTCTATTTCTTTGTCTTGTAAAGATAAAGATTCGTCTTCTTCTATCGTTTCAATAAAATCATATTCTTTTTCAGCTGATGAATTTTGAGGAATATTTAATACCTCTATATCATTTTCTCTTAATTTTTGATGACCATAAATTTTTTCTAAAAGCTGATGATTTTCTTCTTTTACATCTTCAATATTTCCGTTTTTCATCAAATCTAAAGTCAATTTCTTTAAATCATTGATGTCATTTCGCATATCAAATAGTATTTTATACATGATATCTCGTTCTGTAGAAAAGTCATTGTCTTTTTTACCACCTACAATTGCAGGTAAATTACCTGAACTGTCAGGTAAATATTGTTGTAGTTTTTGAGCGGTAATATTTCTGTTTTCTTCAATAACAGATATTTGTTCAGCTAAGTTTTTTAATTGTCTAATATTACCAGGAAAGCGATAGTTTAATAAAATATTTATTGCAGCTTCATCTAATCTAACTGAAGGCATCCTGTATTTTTGAGCAAAATCGGAAGCGAATTTTCTAAACAATAAATGAATATCTTCGTTTCGATCTCTTAAAGGAGGTAAATGAATTTCTACAGTACTTAATCTATAATATAAATCTTCTCTAAATTTTTCTTTTTCGATGGCAGAACGCATATTTACATTTGTAGCTGCAACTATTCTAACATTGGTTTTTTGTACTTTAGAAGAACCTACTTTTATAAACTCACCATTTTCTAAAACACGTAATAAACGCACTTGTGTGGTTAATGGGAGTTCACCAACTTCATCTAAAAATATAGTACCACCATCAGCAACCTCAAAATATCCTTTTCTGTCTTGTGTAGCCCCAGTAAATGCCCCTTTTTCATGGCCAAAAAGTTCACTATCTATTGTTCCTTCAGGAATTGCTCCACAATTTACTGCAATGTATTTTGCATGTTTTCTATGTGATAAAGAATGAATTATTTTTGGAATGTTTTCTTTACCCACACCACTTTCTCCTGTTACTAAAACAGAAATATCTGTAGGTGCAACACGCATTCCTTTTTCTATAGCACGATTTAATTGAACATCGTTTCCAATAATTCCAAATCGTTGTTTTATGGCTTGTATACTTTCCATTTTTTTCTTCTCTAGAATAGAGAAAAAAGAATAGAGAAGAAACATTGTTTCTTTTTTCTAGTCTCTATTTTCTTTTTTCTGTAATCAATTATTATCAGAATAACCAACAGCAGTTCCTTTTAAGGTTGCTGAGGTACAATCTTCTACTTTTACATTTACAAAATCTCCTAATTTATAATGTTCTTTTGGAAAAACAATGACGGTATTTTGCGTATTTCTTCCTTTCCATTCATTAGGATTTTTCTTAGAAGTGCCTTCAATTAAAACTTCTTCTATTTTTCCTAAATGTTGTTGAGTTCTATATAAACTATGTTTTTGTTGTAAAGCAATAACCTCTTGTAAACGTCTTTTTTTAATAGCTTGTGGTACATCATCATCCATTTTTTTTCCAGCTAAAGTTCCAGGTCTTTCTGAATATGCAAACATAAAACCGAAATCATATTTTACATACTCCATTAAATCTAAAGTATCTCTGTGATCTTCTTCTGTTTCTCCACAAAAGCCAACAATCATATCTTGACTTAATGCCATTTCTGGTATGATTTTAAAAATATTATCAACCAACTCCATATACTCTTCACGAGTATGTTGTCTGTTCATCGCTTTTAGCATTTTATTGCTTCCACTTTGTACTGGTAAATGAATGTATTTGCAAATGTTTTTATGTTTAGCCATAGTATAAATTACATCTAAACTCATGTCTTGAGGATTAGATGTAGAAAAACGAAAACGAGTTTTAGGAAATTCTGTGGCACACATATCTAATAGTTGAGCGAAATCTACAGCAGTAGCTTGCGCAATTTCAGAAGCCTTTTTAAAATCTTTTTTCAATCCTCCTCCATACCATAAATAGCTATCTACGTTTTGACCCAGAAGTGTAATCTCTTTAAAGTTTTTATCAACCATTTGTCTAATTTCCTCCAAAATACTCTTTGGATCTCTGCTTCGTTCTCGACCACGAGTAAAAGGGACTACACAAAAAGTACACATGTTATCACAACCTCTTGTAATAGAAACAAAAGCTGAAACTCCATTTGAGTTTAAACGAACCGGAGCTACATCACCATAAGTTTCGTCTTTAGATAAAATTACATTTACAGCATCTCTACCTTCATAGACTTCTTCTAATAAATTAGGTAAATCTTTATATGCATCTGGTCCTACAACTAAATCAACAATTTTCTCTTCTTCTAAAAACTTTTCTTTTAATCGTTCAGCCATACAACCCAAAACACCAACCTTCATGTTTTTGTTTACCTTTTTTACAGCATTGTATTTTTTTAAACGATTACGAACTGTGGTTTCTGCTTTTTCACGAATAGAACAAGTATTTACTAGAACTAAATCTGCTTCTTCTAAAATTTGAGTAGTATTATAGCCTTCTTTATCTAAAATTGCAGCAACTATTTCACTATCATTCATATTCATTTGACAGCCATAACTCTCAATGAATAATTTCTTTGAATTTTCTTTTTTATTTTTAGTTACAAGTGCTTTACCTTGTATTTTTTCATCAATTACTTTTTCAACGTTTTCCATCTGTCTAAATATGATATAAAGGTGGGCAAAGATACAACCAAAATTATATTTTTATGACAAATTGGCAGAAAATATATTGTTGTAATTCTGTTAATTATTTATTGAAAAATGATGAAATAATTTTTTTTAACAAAAAACTAACTACTTTTGCAATCGAAAAATTCCATTATTTTGGGCGATTTTCAGAGATAAAAGAAGATAAATGGCAAAGAATTTAGTTATAGTTGAGTCACCTGCAAAAGCAAAAACCATAGAGAAATTTCTTGGAAAAGATTTTCAAGTTGAATCAAGTTATGGGCACATAGCAGACTTACCCTCTAAAGAATTAGGGATTGATGTAGATGGTGATTTTACTCCAAAATATATAATTTCAGACGACAAAAAACCTGTTGTTAAAAAATTAAAAACCTTAGCAAAAAAAGCAGATACTGTTTGGTTAGCAAGTGATGAAGATAGAGAAGGAGAGGCAATTGCTTGGCATTTAAAAGAGCAATTAGATTTAAAAGATGAAAACACAAAACGTATTGTTTTTCATGAAATTACTAAGAAAGCCATTTTAAAAGCAGTCGAAAATCCAAGAGATATAGACTATAATATGGTAAATGCCCAACAAGCACGTAGAGTTTTAGATAGACTTGTAGGTTATGAGCTTTCACCAGTTTTATGGCGTAAAGTAAAAGGAGGATTGTCTGCAGGTAGAGTTCAGTCTGTAGCTGTACGTTTAATTGTAGAACGTGAAAGAAGTATACAAGAGTTTAAAGCAGAATCTCATTATAAAGTAGTGGCTGAGTTTGCAACAGAAGAAGGCAAAACGTTTAAAGCAACTATACCAAAGAATTTTAGTTCTAAAAAAGCTGCTGAGGCATTTTTAAATTCTTGTTCAGATGCAGATTTTACAATCGCAGATTTAACAAAAAAGCCTGCGAAAAAATCACCAGCAGCACCTTTTACAACTTCAACTTTACAACAAGAGGCATCTAGAAAATTAGGTTTTCCTGTAGGAAAAACAATGCAAGTTGCACAACGATTGTATGAGGCTGGTTTAATTACTTATATGAGAACAGATAGTGTTAATTTATCTGTAGATGCTAGAAACGAAGCCGAAGAAGAAATTATTGCTTCTTATGGTAAAGCTTATAGTAAGCAAAGAACATTCAAGTCTAAAGCAAAAGGCGCTCAAGAAGCTCACGAAGCTATTAGACCTACTAATATGAAAATGCATTCTATTTCTACTGAATATGATCAGGATAGATTATATGATTTGATTTGGAAAAGAACATTAGCTTCACAAATGAGCGATGCTCAATTAGAAAGAACAAATGTAAAGATTGAAAATTCTGAAAATGATAAAGTCTTTACTGCTAATGGAGAAATGATAAAATTCGATGGTTTTCTAAAGGTTTATTTAGAAGGTAAAGATGATGATGAAGAGGAACAAGCAGGAATGTTGCCTAATTTAAAAGTAAATGATGGTTTAACCTACAATTTCATTAACGCAACACAACGTTTCACAAGTCCACCTTATCGTTTTACAGAAGCATCTTTAGTAAAACAATTAGAAGAATTAGGTATTGGTCGTCCTTCTACATATGCACCAACAATTTCTACTGTTCAAAGAAGAGGCTATATAGAAAAAGGTCAAAATGAAGGTGAAGAAAGAAATTACGAACAGATAATTCTTTCAAATGGCGATGTAAAAACACAAACCTTAACCGAAAAAACAGGTTCTAATAAAAACAAATTAGTACCAACAGATATTGGAAATATTGTAAATGACTTTTTAGTAGCTAATTTTTCTAATATTCTAGATTTCGGATTTACAGCCAAAGTAGAAAATTCTTTTGATGACATTTCTGAAGGAGATGAAAATTGGACAGAAATGATTAAAGGTTTTTACCAAAAGTTTCATGATAATGTAGAAGATGTAAAAGAAAATGCTGATAGAGAAAGTGGAGAAAGAATTCTTGGGGAACATCCAAAAAGTGGAAAAACGGTTTTAGTACGTTTGGGTAAATTTGGACCTATTGCTCAAATAGGGGCTCCAGAAGATGAAGAGAAAGAATTTGCTAGTTTAAATCCAGATCAAAACTTAGGTACAATCACATTAGAGGAAGCCTTAGAGTTGTTTTTATTGCCTAAAAAAGTAGGAACATACGAAGATAAAGAAGTAGTGGTAGCGAATGGAAGATTTGGTCCGTATGTAAAATTTGATAAAATGTTTGTTTCACTAGATAAAGGCGAAGATCCTTTTGAAGTAGATTTAAACAGAGCTAAAGAGTTAATAGAAGCTAAAAGAAAAGCAGACGCGCCAATTGCACATTATGAAGATTTACCTGTACAAAAAGGTGTTGGGCGTTTTGGACCATTCATAAAATGGAATGGTATGTTTATTAACGTAAATAAAAAGTATGATTTCGATAATTTATCTCATGATGATATTGTTTCTTTAATTGAAGAAAAAAAGCAAAAAGAGATAGATAAAGTTATTCATAATTGGGAAGACGTAGGTATTAGAGTAGAAAAAGCAAGATGGGGCAGATTTAATGTTTTAAAAGGTAAAATTAAAATTGAATTACCAAAAACTACAGCAATAGAAAAGCTTTCAAAAGAAGAAGCTGTAAAAATGATTGAAGCAAAAGCACCAAAAAAGAAAACTACTAAAAGAAAAACTACCAAAAAAAAATAAAGTTTAATATATTAGCGTACTTATTAATATAATTTAATGAATCACGACTTTCTAACCCCCATAGATGAAGTTGCTATAGCGCATTTGGTGCTACAGTCTCCATTTTGTTTGGGTAAAGTTATTAGAATACATTCAGCACAAGAAGGTTTTCCAAAATTAAAAGGTGTAAAAATTGCGATTTTTGGAGTTCAAGAAGATAGAAACTCTGAGAATAATTTTGGTTGTGGAGATAACTTAGTAAATATTAGAAAAAAGTTATACCAACTATTTCCTGGTACTTGGGATTTAGAAATTGCTGATTTAGGTAATGTAAAAAGAGGAGAAAAAGTAGCAGACACCTATTTTGCTGTTTCAGAGATTATTACTGCACTATTAGAAAGAGAGATTATTCCTGTTATTATTGGTGGTGGTCAAGATATTACTTATGTAAACTATAGGGCTTATGATAAATTAGAACAAACTGTAAACATAACTGCAGTTGATAGTCGTTTTGATTTAGGTAATTTAGAAGACGATTTAACTTCTCAATCTTATTTAAGTAAAATTATTATGCAAGAGCCTAATAATTTATTTAACTATTGCAATGTTGGTTACCAAACTTACTTTAATTCACAAGGAGAAATTAAACTTTTAGAAGAATTATTTTTTGATACTTATAGATTAGGTAAAGCAAAAGAATTAGAAAATATAGAACCAGCTTTTAGAAATGCAGATATTGTTTCTATAGATATTGGTGCTGTTAGGCAAAGTGATGCTCCTGCTAACAATAATGCCTCTGCAAATGGATTTTATGGAGAAGAAATTTGTGCAATTACAAGATATGCTGGCTTAAGTGATAAAGTATCTTCTTTTGGAATATATGAATACAATTCTAGATTAGATAACAATCATCAAACTGCAAATTTAATTGCTCAGATGATTTGGTATTTTATTGAAGGTGTGAGTTTAAGAGCAAAAGATTATCCATTTTCTGGTAAAGAAAATTATCAAAAATTTACAGTTTTAGTAGAAGATGATGATCCTATGGTTTTTTATAAAAGCCATAAAACTGGTAGATGGTGGATGGAGATAAATATTTTATCAGATAATAAATACAAAAGACATGCGTTAATACCATGTACATATAAAGATTACATTGAAGCAACAGAGCAGAAAATCCCTGATAAATGGTTTAAGGCAATGAAAAAATTAGTGTAATAGAATTATTTAATAAATATTGTACGTTAAAAACAATAACAAGATTGTATTTTAGCAAAAATTATAATAGGTTTACGAACTTTTTAGTAAAGACATAAATAGAAATATGAAAAAAGCAGCAGTACTTGCACTTTTAATCGCCGTTTTTTACAGTTGTGGTTCTAATGATAGAGGAGAATTAGTAGGTGTAAAAACTAAGAAAAAATGGTTTTCAGAAAAACCTTATGGTATGGCTTTGATTCCAGGAGGATCATTTACCATGGGTAAACAAGATCAAGATGTATTAGGTACTTTAAATACCCCAACCAAAACAGTTACTGTACGTCCTTATTATATGGATGAAACAGAAATCACAAACAACGAATATAAAGAGTTCGTTTTTTGGGTTAGAGATTCTGTGACTAGAACAAAATTAGCTTATCAAGCTGAATTTGCAGCCCTTGGTAATACAGATCCAACTGGTAATAATAATTCAAGAAATGGTATTCAGCAGTATGCATTTAAAAATGCAGATACTATAGATTTATCTCCTTACCAAAAATACATGTATGAAAACTATTACAGTTTTGATACCATACAGCCATTAAATTGGGAGGCAGATTTAATTTGGAATACAGAAGAATATCCAGATGCAGATTATGTAGAAGTTATGGATAGCTTATACATAAGCAAAGAAGATGCTGTAGATGGTGTAAGAACATTTAATACAAAGTTTTTAAAGTACAGATATTCTTGGTTTGATAGAGATGCAGCAGCTAGACAAGGAGGAGATCGTAAAGATTTTGTACAAACAGAAGTTTTAAATATTTATCCAGATACTACAGTTTGGGTTAAAGATTTTAACTATTCTTATAACGACCCAATGCACCAAGATTATTTTTATCACCAATCTTATGGAGATTATCCTGTGGTAGGTGTTTCTTGGGGGCAAGCCAATGCATTTTGTAACTGGAGAACCAAAAAGAAAAATAAATATCAGAAAAGTAGAAAAAATGTAACCTTGGTGCCAGATTTTAGATTACCAACAGAAGCAGAGTGGGAGTATGCAGCAAGAGGAGGTTTAGAATTTGCAACTTATCCTTGGGGTTCTGGAAGTACAACAAGTGATAGAGGTTGTTTCTTAGCTAACTTTAAACCAGTTAGAGGAAATTATGCTGTAGATGGCGCTTTATATACAATGGAAGCAAAATCTTACAATGCAAACGATTATGGTTTGTATAATATGGCTGGTAACGTAGCTGAATGGACAAACACTGCTTATAATTTGTCTTCTTATTATATGGCTTCAACTATGAATCCAAATGTAGAAGATAGAAAAAACAAAAGAAAAATAATTAGAGGAGGTTCTTGGAAAGACGTAGCGTATTATTTAGAAGTAGCATCTAGAGATTACGAGTATGCAGACACTGCAAGAAGCTATATTGGCTTTAGAACCGTTCAAAATTATATAGGAACAACAAATAAGTAATTAATAAAATAAATTAAGAGAAGAAAGATGGCACAATCAAAATCTACAAAGAAATTATTTAACATGGCCTATGGTATAGGTGCATCTATTGTAATTGTAGGAGCTTTATTTAAAATACAACACTGGGATTATGGTTCAGAAATTTTAACCTTAGGTATGATTGTAGAAGCAATTGTATTTTTCATATCCGCTTTTGAACCTGTAGAAGACGAATTAGATTGGACAAAAGTATACCCTGAGTTAGGTTCAGATAGTTTTGAAGTTGAAGAAAAACTAGGAGCTGATGGATTATTGTCTCAAAAACTAGATAATTTATTACAAGAAGCAAAAATTGATGCTGAGTTAATGGGAAGTTTAGGTAACAGTATGAAAAATTTTCAAAGTGCTGCAGAAGGGTTATCATCTGCATCAGAATCTGTAGCATCAACAAATCGATATAATGAGCAAGTGTCTATGGCTGCTGCTCAAATGGAAACGTTAAACAATTTGTATAAAGTTCAAGTAGAAAATTCAAGTAAACAAGCAGAAATTAATTCTGAAGTTGTAGAAAATACAGAAAGACTAAAAGAGCAAATGGAATCTCTAGCGAAAAACCTTTCTTCTTTAAATGGAGTTTATGGAGGTATGCTTTCTGCAATGTCTAGCAAATAATTAGTTCTATGAACTGTTTAACAAAAAAAACTAATTAAGAAATGGCAGGAGGAAAATTGTCTCCAAGGCAGAAAATGATTAACCTGATGTATCTTGTATTTATTGCAATGTTAGCAATGAATATGGATAAAGAGGTGTTAGCTGCTTTTGGATTAATGACAGAAGAGTTAAAAGAAAGTACACAATCTTTAAAAGAGAAAAATGCAGCAGCTTACGAGAGTTTAGGTGTACAAGCACAAGAGCAGTCTGCTAAATTTGGACCTTTAAAACAAAAGGCAGACCAAATAAAAGAATTATCAAATAATTTTGATGCGTATTTAGATGATTTAAAATCTAAAATGAAAGAAGGTATAGAAGATGTTACAGAATATTCTGCTATGGATAAATCTGACTTTTTAGATGAATATTTCTTTGTAGGAGATGATTTAAAACCTGCAGGAGAAGAGTTTGTAAATCAAGTAAACACCTATAGAGAGGAAGTTAAAAAAGTTTTAGGAGATGGTTTTCCTGAACTACAAAAAACTGTTGATAGCAGGTTTAATACAAATCAAGTAGAAGATGATGATGGTAAGATGAGAGATTGGATAGACTATAGATATAAAGGTTATCCATTAGTAGCTTCTTTAATGAATCTAACGCAATTACAATCGAATATCGAAAATACGGAAAGTGATGTGTTATCTACCTTATTACAAGGGGAACAAAAAAAGCAACTTTCTTTAAGTAACTATCAAGGAATAGTAAGATTAGATAAAACAGCTTATTTTGCTGGAGAACGTGTACAAGGTGAAGTAGTTTTAGGTAGATATGATGCCACTTTAGTGCCAGATAAAGTTACTTTAAATGGAAGAGATGCAACAAATGCTGTTAAGAATGGACAGGTTATATTGGATATGCCTGCAGGAAATGTAGGTGAGAAAAACATTAAAGGAAGTATTACATTTACTCAAGATGGAGAACCTGTTGAAGTTCCTTTTGAAAGTAAATATTCTGTAATTGCAGAACCAAGTAGTGCTGTAGTTTCTGCAGATAGAATGAATGTGGTATATAGAGGTTTAAGCAACCCTATTTCTGTTTCATTACCTGGTGTTGGTTCTAGTAACTTAAGTGTTTCTGCAACTGGTGGAACATTAACAAAAAATGGGAATGGATACATGATAAGACCTGGTTCAGGAAATGTAGCAACCATAAATGTAAGTGCAAAACTAAGTAGTGGTAAAACTGTAAATTCTAAAGCAACGTTTAGAATTAAAGATGTACCAGCTGCACAAGGTTCTGTTAGAAATCAATATGGTATTGTAAGAATGCCAAAGTCAGGTTTATCTAATGCACCAATAGCTGCAGGTTTACCAGATTTTGAATTCGATTTAAAATTACAAGTAACTAGTTTTAAAATAAAAGTACCAGGTCAATTAACCATTATTGTAAATGGTTCTACTTTAAATGCTAATGCTAAAAGAGCTTTATCAAAGGCTAAAAGAGGAGATATTATTAATATTTATGACATACAAGCTAATGTTGTAAATTCTAGTTATAAGCTAAAAAGGGTATTACCTGTAAGTATAGAATTGACTAACTAAGAAAAATTAGAAAATCATGAAGAAACAATTTTTAACTCTTATTTGTATCTGTTTTGCAGTTAGTTTAGTAAATGCGCAAGCAAATATTTTAAACGCAAAATCTGCAAATGATATTGGTAAAAAAAGCCAACAGCAAATAGGTGCAGATAATGATGGACCAATACCTTATGGTTATGTAGATGATAGAGATATCATGTGGTCTAAAGTAGTTTGGGAATTTGTAGATTTAAATCAAAAAATAAATTTACCTTATTATTTTCCAATAGATACTACTAATATTTCTTCAGATAGAAGATCTTTATTTGATACTTTAATTAAAGGAATTAGATCTGGTAAAATAAAAGAAGCATATACAGATTCTTTTTTTACGACTAAAATAACACAAGACGAAATAGATACTCGTTTAGTTAACATACGTGAAGAAAATGGTTATACAGATACTTTTAACATTCAAACAGAAGATGTTGGTGGCTATATGTTAAAAGGTATGTGGTATTTTGATAAGCTTCAAGGAGAAATGAAATACAGATTATTAGCATTAGCACCAATGGGTAGAGATGTACAAACTTTAGGTGTAGAAGGTGTAGAAGACGAAAATCTTTATGAGCTTTTCTGGGTTTTCTTTCCTAACGCAAGAGAAGTTTTACATGAGTCTAAGGTATTTAATCCAATGAATGCTGCGCATCCTATTTCTTACGATCATTTATTAAATGCTAGAAGATTTAGTGCTGTTATCGTTAGAGAAGAAAATATTTATGGTAATAGAGCCATTTCAGATTATGTTAGAGGTAATTCATTATTCCAATTATTAGAAGCCAATAAGATTAAAGAAGAAATTAGAAATCGAGAAATTGATATGTGGAATTATTAATTCCAGTTTATAAATAAGATAAAAAACGTTCCAAATTTTGGAACGTTTTTTAGTTTTAAGAAGTATTTTTACAAGGTGAAAGTAGATTATATCATAGTAGGGTTAGGTTTAGCTGGTTTGGCTTTTGCTGAAGAACTTTTAGCAAACAATAAATCTTTTATTGTTTTTGAAGATGAGTCTCAAACGTCTTCTTTAGTTGCTGGAGGTGTTTATAATCCTGTTATTTTAAAAAGATTTACTCCAGTTTGGAATGCAACTGAGCAATTAAAAGTTGCATTACCTCATTATGAAAAATTAGAACAAACATTCGAAACTATTTTTGATGAAAAGTTTGTCACTAAAAAAGTATTTAAGTCTATAGAAGACCAAAACAATTGGTTTACAGCCATAGATAAATATAATATTGGTAATTATTTAGATGACAAATTAGATCATGCAAATTACAAAGGAGTTTTCTCTAATATTGGTTTTGGAAATGTAAAAGAAACAGGAAGAATTGATACCAATAAACTCGTCAAAGTTTATAGGAGTTTTTTATTAAAAGAACAGAAATTAAGAATTCAAAAATTTTATTATAACCAGCTTGAAATCACAGAAAATCAACTAATATATCAAGATATTCAAGGAACTAAAATAGTATTCTCAGAAGGGTTTGGTTTAAAACATAATCCATTTTTTAATCATTTACCATTAACAGGTGTTAAAGGAGAAACTATCACTATTTATGCACCTGAATTAAATATTAATTTTCAAGTTAAATCAACCGTTTTTGTATTGCCTTTAGGCAATCATTATTATAAAGTAGGTGCAACTTTTAATTGGTCAGATAAAACCTCTAAACCTACAGAAGAAGGAAAGCAAGAATTAATAGAGAAACTGAAAAAAGTAATTGCTGTTCAGTATAAAATTACAGACCATACAGCTGGTGTTAGACCCACAACAAAAGATAGAAGACCTTTAGTTGGTAAACATAGTGCACATAAAAATTTATTTGTTCTAAATGGTTTAGGCACCAGAGGTGTAATGATTGCACCTACTGTTGCTAAAGAACTCTATAACTTTATTGAGCACCAACAAGAATTAGATAATGAAATTGATATCAAAAGATTTGATTAAATTTAATTTTTACTCTTTCAATTTCTCAATTTCAGTTTCTTCCTTAAAATTCACAAACATATTAATCCAAAGAATTCTAGCAAGTCTTAAGTTAATTGGTGCTAAAACGATTAAAGCTGCTAAAACCATTAAAAACGATTGTAACAAATCTAATTCAAAACCTAATTTTGCAATCACAAACACAGCTACAGAAATAGCCACTGTTATACCATAATTAATATACATTGCTCCATAAAAGAAAGAAGGTTCAATCATATATTTTAAATTACAATGAGAGCAGTTATCGTGCAATTTTGTAATTTTTGATGGATTAAATGTAAACCCGTATTTAAAGAAATTACCTTCTTGACATTTAGGGCATTTTCCGTTTACAATACTAAATAACTTTGTTCCTTTTTTAAACATTTGAACCTTAAAATTTATATACTTTTACAAAGGTAAATTTTTTAACTTTTTAATACAGTAACAATTATTACATTTCATGTTAAACGTTCATAATTTAAAAGTTTCCTTTATAGGAACTGACCTGTTTTCTGGCATTACTTTTAAACTAAATAAAGGAGATAGAATTGGTTTAATAGGTAAAAACGGAGCAGGAAAATCTACCCTACTAAAAGTACTATCTAAAGATTTAGAAAGTAGTGGAGGAACTATGGCTTTTGATAAAGATATAAGAATGGGTTTTTTAAGACAAGATATCGATTTTGTACAAGGAAGAACCATTTTAGAAGAAGCTTATCAAGCTTTTGAAGAAATTAAACAAATAGAGGTAGAGCTAGAAGATATCAATCATCAATTAACTACAAGAACCGATTACGAAAGTGATTCTTATACAGAGTTAATTCAGAATTTAACAGACAAACAAGAACGTTACGAACTGCTAGGAGGTTATAATTATCAAGGAGATACAGAGAAAATATTACAAGGTTTAGGTTTTCAAAGAGAAGATTTTGATAAGCTAACTGATACCTTTTCTGGTGGATGGAGAATGCGAATAGAGTTAGCAAAATTATTATTACAGAATAATGATATTCTATTGTTAGATGAACCTACAAACCACTTAGATATTGAATCGATTATTTGGTTAGAAAATTTCTTAAAAAATTATGCTGGTGCTATTGTTTTGGTTTCTCACGATAAAATGTTTTTAGATAATGTAACTAACAGAACTATAGAAATTTCTTTAGGACAGATTTACGATTATAAAAAACCATACTCTCAGTTTTTAGAATTGCGAGAAGAAATTAAAGAAAAGCAATTACAGACTCAAAAGAATCAACAAAAGGAAATTGAGCAAACAGAAAAATTAATAGAGAAATTTAGAGCGAAAGCTAGTAAAGCTTCTATGGCTCAATCTCTAATTAAAAAGCTCGAAAAAGTAGAACGTATAGAAGTAGATCAAGATGATAATGCTGTAATGAATGTGCGTTTTGCAATTTCTAAAGAACCAGGTAAAATTATTGTTGAAGCAGAAAATTTAGCTAAAAGTTATGGAGATAAAAAAGTGCTAGAAAACGTTGATTTACTCATAGAACGTAACAGTAAAATTGCTTTTGTAGGACAAAATGGTCAAGGTAAATCTACACTTGCTAAAATGATGGTTGGTGAAATTCCGTTTAAAGGACATTTAAAGTTAGGACATAATGTAGAGGTTGGGTATTTTGCTCAAAATCAATCTGAATATTTACCACCAGAAAAAACAGTATTAGAAATCATGGAAGATGCTGCAACAGATAATAATAGAATGCGTGTTAGAGACATGTTAGGTTCTTTTTTATTTGGTGGTGATGCTGTAGATAAAAAAGCGAAAGTGCTTTCTGGAGGTGAAAGAAATAGATTGGCTTTATGTAAATTATTATTACAACCATTTAATGTGTTAATAATGGATGAGCCTACAAACCATTTAGATATAGCTTCTAAAAATGTGTTAAAAGAGGCTTTAAAAAACTTTAATGGTACTTTAATTTTAGTTTCTCACGATCGTGAATTTTTACAAGGTTTATGTACAACAGTATATGGTTTTAAAGACAGAGAAATTAAAGAATATTTAGGTGATATCGACTATTTCTTAGAGCAACATAAAATGGAAAGTTTACGAGAAGCTGAAAAAAGAACTGTTGTAAAAGAAGAAAAATCATCAACCCAAAAAGAAGAATACCAACGTTCTAAAGAAGAAGAAAAAGAACTTAAAAAATTAAATAATAAGTTGTCTAAAATAGAAACTGAAATTGCTGATTTAGAGACCGAAATTGAAAAGTTAGATTTAGAATTGGCTCAAAATTATGATGAAGTTTCTGCAAGACCTAATTTCTTTGAAAAATACAAAGCTAAAAAAGCAAAAGTAGATGCTTTAATGGAAGAATGGGAAAAGGTTGAAGAACAAGTTTCACAATTTGGATAGTTTTTTATTCTTGATTTAATTATCCTTCTGGTATACCATAAAAATGAACAATATCTAAATATTTACTTTTAGACATTCCACCAGGATTTAAACCAGGGTTTCCTTCTGGTATAGCTACACCTAATTTTTTAAAATAATCATCCCAATTAGGAAATGTTTTATTGGTTGCTGGATCTTTATAGGTCATTTTTTGCAATTCAAAAATGGGTTTGTTTTCATTTGCAAATTTGAAAGAATCATAAATTAATTCAGAGCAGTAGTATTTATTATTGGTAATATCAAAAACTTCATCATAGGCTAAACCTAATTTAGTTTTAGAAAACTCTATAGCTTTTTTTAGTAAGTTTTGATGTTGCTCTTTCAATCAACCAACCACAACTTTTGGATTATTTTTAGCATCAAAAGAACGATTTAGAAAGTCGTGTAAAGAAGTTTTTACGACCCCTTCTGAGATGGCTTCTATAACAATGAGTTCACTGCTATCATTGTAAATAACCATTCCTACATGAGAAAATTTAGACCCTTTATAACCAAAAGTTACTTTTTCTATAGACTCACAAAAAGGACCACAATCGCTATCTTGAAATAAATATCTCCTTCTTTTAAATTAAATTTTTCATTGTTTTTAGTAGTACAAGAAATTGAGAAAAATAAAACAGAAAAAATGATTAAAAGCTTATTCATCAATTATTTTTTCATCAGTTTTTTAGTAATGATACTTCCATCAATAAAATAAGTATTTACTAAATAAAGACCAGTTGAGAGATTAGAAATGTCAATTTTATTAATATTATAAAAATCTTTACTAGTAATGTTTAATTCATTTTGAGCAGGGTTTGGGTAGACAGCTACTTCTTTTATTTTAAAAATAGAATTATCTTTAATAGATAAGCTATTTAAATATTGCACTTTAAAGTAATCTACAACTAGGTAATGTTCACCTGTCCAATTAAAATCTTTAGCCCAAGGTAAATTTCTGAAGCCAATAATAACTTCACCCCAACCAGCAGCAATATTAGTATTAAAGGAATCTTGTAAAACACCATCTATATAAAAATCAACTTGATCTGTTCTCCAATCAATAGTATAGGTATGAAACTCATCATCTATTAAAGATATTTTATCTCCATTTGCGTCTACAACTGGTTTTGCAGAACCTGTAATTGGTAAAAAAGTTGTTGTACTTGCATTTCTCCAACTATTAAAACGAGCATCTGTCCATCCATTTGGAGGTAAAGTTTCATGCACATCTACATCTCTATCATTTGCAACAACTTCTATATCTACTTCATTAAAATTTGTTCCTAAACTATTTTCTGAATAGGTAAACAAAAAACCAACCAAACCACCATCTACAACAGCACCTCTCATTCTAACTTCTACTCTATGATTCTCTGTGGCTCCACCAAAAACCATGGTTTGATAAGGGTATGTTGTATCTGTGTCATTATGTATGTCAGCATGAACTTTTATATAAGCAAAGCCATCTCCTGGAATAAATTTTTCCCAAGTATTTTGATATGGATGAATATCATTAAAGTATTTCCAGTAACTGCCATTAGGTATATTTGTAGGTATACCTTTATCATTAAAATTTTCTATATATGTAATTTGCCCAATAAATGAAATAGTGTAAAAAAAAAGAAAAGTCATTTTTTCAAAATAGGCACATGACAGTAAGTGTATTAAGGTCGTAAATTTCTAAATAAAAGCCAAATAGCTTTATTGTTAAAATTTATGGTTTATTTTTGTTATTCATTCAAAATTAAAGTTTACGGAAACCTTTTTTTTACAACAATTTATATCAAAAAATCAAAAAATTCAACTTTCTTTTTTGGAAGAAAAAGGTATTGAATTATATATTAAAAGAGAAGATGAAATTCATCCTTTTGTTTCTGGCAATAAGTTTCGAAAATTAAAATATAATATTCAAGAAGCTAAAAAAACAAATAAAAATACACTGCTAACTTTTGGAGGTGCATTTTCAAATCATATTGTAGCTACTGCTGTTGCTGGTTATTTAACAGACTTTAAAACTATAGGTGTTATTAGAGGTGAAGAATTAGGGTTAGATGTAACTGAAACCCTATCAAAAAATACTACTCTTAAAAATTCTTATGAACATAATATGCAATTTGAATTTGTTTCAAGAGAGCTTTATAGAAAAAAATTAGAAGATAGTTTTATAAATAATTTAAAAGAAAAATATGGTGACTTTTATTTAATTCCTGAAGGAGGTACGAATGATTTAGCCATAAAAGGATGTGAAGAAATTTTAACGGTTAGTGATGCAAAATTCGATTATATTTGCTGTGCAGTTGGAACTGGTGGTACAATTTCGGGGGTAATTAATGCATCATCTAAACACCAAAAAGTAATAGGATTTCCTGCTTTAAAAGGAGATTTTTTATTTGATGACATCAAAAAACTTACCTCAAAATCAAATTGGAGTTTACAAACTAACTATCATTTTGGCGGCTATGCAAAATATACAGATGAGTTAATTCGTTTTATTAATGATTTTAATAAAGATACTGGTGTTTTGTTAGATCCAATTTATACAGTTAAAATGATCTTTGGTATTTTAGATATGATTAAGAAAAATCAATTTAAAAAAGGGAGTAAAATTCTAGCAATTCATACAGGAGGCATTCAAGGAATTGAGGGTTTTAACCAAAAATTAAAAAAGAAAAATAAAGAAATTATTGTCTATTAATGAAGTTTAAAATAATTATCACTCTTTTTTGTACAGCACTACTTTTTTCTTGTGGTTCTTCTAAAAATGCTACAAATAAAAAGAAAAATACAGAGGTTGTTTCAGTTGAAAAAAAACCTGTAAAATTACCTTCTGTAGATGAGGTAGAAATTACGAAGAAACTTAAAAGAAAAAACCCAAAATTAAATAAATATACACTCGCCTATATTAGAAAATATGCACCCTTAGCAGTTCATGAAATGCATGAAAATAAAATTCCTGCGAGCATAACTTTAGCTCAGGGTATTTTAGAATCTGGTAGAGGTAGAAGCGAATTGGCTATGAAATCTAACAATCATTTTGGGATAAAGTGTCATACAGGTTGGCAAGGACAACGTGTTTATCATGATGATGATGAAAAAGGTGAATGTTTTAGAAAATACAAATATGTAGAAACTTCATTTGATGACCATTCTAAATTTTTAACACAGAGAAGACGTTATGCATTTCTATTTTCTTATGGTACCAAAGATTACATAAAATGGGCAAAAGGGTTAAGAAAAGCAGGGTATGCCACTGATAAAAAATATCCAAATAAATTAATAAAAATTATAGAAGATTATAAGTTATATGAGTTTGATGATGTAAAGAAGAAAAACTTTAAATACGAAAAACCTAAAAGAGAAAAGAAAACAAAAGAGACTATTACAAAATCTAAATCTTATAAAGTTAAAAAAGGAGATACTTTATACTCTATATCTAGACGATTTGGATTAAGTGTGTCTGAACTAAAAGAGATTAATGGATTAACAGATAATACGATTTCTGTTGGTCAAAAATTAAAATTAAAATAAAAGCCTGTAAATAAATTACAGGCTTTTTTTTACAAATCAACTAACTATATTACCAAGAGTAATTTGTTGTCTTATTTTAAATGATTAATTAAAAATCAAAATGAACCAATTAAAACTATAAATATGCCAATCATAAAACCCGTAAATAACAAACACCCACAAATTCCAGAAGATTGTTATGTTGCAGAAAATGCCACTATTGTTGGCGAAGTTTCTTTAGGAAAACAATGCTCTATTTGGTTTAATGCAGTACTAAGAGGAGATGTACACTTTATAAAAATTGGCAATAAAGTCAACATACAAGATGGTGCAGTTATACATGCGACTTATCAAAAATCACCTACAACTATTGGTAATAATGTATCAATTGGGCACAATGCGATTGTGCATGGGTGTACCATTCATGATAATGTTTTGGTAGGTATGGGTGCCATAATTATGGACGATTGTATTGTAGAAAGTAACTCAATTATTGCAGCAGGTGCAATAGTTACTAAAAATACAAGAGTAGAAGCAGGAAGTATTTATGCGGGTGTGCCTGCAAAAAAAGTGAAAGATATATCACAAGAATTAATTTCTGGTGAAATAGATAGAATTGCGAATAACTATGTAAAATATTCAGGCTGGTTTAAAGAATAATACAAAAATAAAAGCCCAGTTTCAGAGATGAAACTGGGCTTTTTTAATCAACCAAAATTAGTTTTCTTCTTTACGCTCTTTTAGCATTTTTCTTTTCTTCATAGCTCCTCTTTTTTTCATCATTTTTTTCCCTTTCATTTTTCTTCCTTTAGCCATTTTTTCAAACTTTTCGAATTGTTCTTTATTAAGAATATTTTTTATTCTATTTTTCATTGCAATTTGGTCATCTAAACGTTCTGCTTGCATTTTATACATTTCATCTGCAGTAGGTTTAGTGTTGTTTTTTCTCATTTCTAAACGCTTTTCCATCATTGCTTTTCTTTTAGAAACTTTTGCTTTTATAAGAGGTTCTATTTGATTCTGTTGCTTTTCAGTTAAATCTAAAGCTAACGTCATTTTTTTTACAGCTAAATCTGTTTGTTGTTCAACAGTTAGTTTTGGTCTTTTTTGATTTCTCATTTTTTGTGCTTCTACTGTTAATGTAAAGGCAAAAACTAAAACTAATATGCTTGCTAATTTTCTCATGATATTCTTTTTTAATTATTTTTTATTTTCAATTCTTAGACAACATAATTCTTAAAAGGTTTAAATTTGTTATGTGTTTAACATATATTTAACAAAATTGAATATGAAAAAACTAAGATTACTTTTTCTTTTTTTTCCTTTATTATTAAGTGCTCAAGAGCAACTACTAGATACAGTAAAAGTAAATTTAAGTAACCCTAATGCCACTTTAAATACACATCTTTACTTTTTACAACCAGATTCTTATCAACCCAATAAATCTGCAAAAACCATTTATGGTTTAGAAAATAAAAAAGCTATTAGAAAGGCTATAAAAATTAAACAAATTTTAGATGGTAAAGGATTATTTGTAGACTTTACTAAAGTGCCAATAAATAGTAATTATGTAGATTCTATTGGAGTTACAGCAGTATCTAGATACATTATGTTTCCAGATAGAATGCCCGAAATTTATTTAGAAAAAATAGAGGGCAAGTGGTATTATTCTAGAGAAACTATTACTAAAATAGATGCAATTTACAATAGTGTTTTTCCTTGGTACATAGATAAGTTTCAAGAAATTATACCAGTATTTGGGCATAAAAAAATAAGGTCTATAGAAATTTGGCAAATTTTAGGATTTATCATTTTGTTGATACTAAACATCTTTATTTATATCATCGTAAAAAAAGTTGCTTTTTCTATCTTACAAAGAATTCATAAATCTGTTTTAAAAAACATTTCAAATAAAGATATAGATAATGAACTAAAAAAATTAGCTCACCCAATTGCTTTGTTGATTTGTATAAATATCATTGAACTATTTATACCTTCTTTACAGTTCTCTATCACTTTTAATAAATGGATATTCTTAGCATTAAATATAGTTGAAACTGTATTTTGGATTTACGTCTTCTTAAAATTAGTAAAGGTGGTTATGAAGATGTATTCAGAATTTACTGAGAATACACATAGTAGACTAGATGATCAATTAGTGCCAATTTTAAATAACTTTTTTACAGGTTTAGTAATTGTTATAGGAGTTTTTAAATTATTAAATTTATTTGGTGTAGATACCACTACATTAATTGCTGGAGCTACCATTGGTGGTTTAGCATTTGCTTTAGCTTCTCAAGACACTGTAAAAAATCTTATAGGTACTATAATGATTTTTTTAGATAAACCTTTTCATATAGATGATTGGATTGAAGCTGGTGAAGTTGTAGGTACAGTAGAAAGAGTTGGATTTAGATCTACAAGAGTTCGTGCTGCAGATACTTCTGTTTATCAAATACCTAATAGTAAGTTGTCTGAAATTGTAATTAACAATAAAGGTTTACGTTTATACAGAAGATATAATACCAATTTAGGTTTACGTTATGATACTCCACCAGAATTAATAGAAGCTTTTGTGAATGGAGTTCGTAAAATTGTTATAGAGCATCCAGAAACTAGATCTGATTCTTATAATGTAGAATTTACAGGTTTTGGAGACTCTGCATTATTAATAATGGTTAATGTTTATTTTAAAAGCTTAGCTTGGGGTGTTGAACAATCATCTAAACACAGATTACACATTGCTATTATAAAGTTAGCTGCAGAATTAGGAGTAGAGTTTGCTTTCCCTTCTACAACTGTAACTATAGAGCAGTTTCCAGATAAATCAAATTTATCGCCAAAATACAATACAGATAAAGCAAGGTTAGAGTCATCAATCTCTAAAGTGATTAGTGAGTTTAAAAATGATAAACCACCAGAAAATATACCAGAAAACTTATGAAACAATTTGTAAAGTACTTTTTTAGAATATTAGTTTTATTAATAATAGCCTTAGTTGTATTTTATTTTTGGGCATCATCATCTACTTTAGATGAAAAAGAATATGCAAAAATTATAACTGTTGATGAATTTTCTACACCTAAAAATGATTCAATTTTTAGTATTGCAACCTACAATATTGGTTATTTAAGTGGCATGACTAACAATAGAGCTGTAGCTAAACCACAATCTTTATTTGATACTAATTTACAAAAAGTACTTACAGAAACGAAAAAGATAAATCCAGATATCATAGCTTTTCAAGAAATAGATTACGATGCTTCAAGATCTTTTCATGTAAATCAAGAAGAAAAAATTGCAGCTTTAGGGTATAATTATAGAGCTAGAACTGTTAATTGGGATGAGCGTTATTTACCTTTTCCTTATTGGCCACCAAGCATGCATTTTGGAAAAGTAATTTCAGGCCAATCTATACTTAGCAAATATCCTTTAAAAGATCAAGAAAGAATTGTTTTACAAAGAGTAGAAAGCGAACCATTTTATAGAGATGCCTTTTATTTAGAACGTTTAGCACAGATAGTAAAGGTTGTGTTGAATGATAAAGAGGTTGTTGTGATTAACACACATTTAGAGGCTTTTGATAAAAATACAAGAGTACAACAGTTTGAGAAAGTTTTGGGTATTTATAATAAATATGCACAAGATTATCCAACTATTTTATTAGGTGATTTTAATTCTAGAGCTAGAGATTATCAAGCCATTATTCAAAAGATTTTTGCAATGAAAGAAACAGGTAATGCAGCTTTTAATTTTCAAAATCCGCCAAATACTTTCGATACTAAAAAGCCTTTTGAAAGAATAGACTATATCTTTTACACTAAAAACTCTATTGAATATATTTCTGGTAAAGTAGTAAATGAGTTTGGTCAAGCCTCAGACCATTTACCTATTTATATGGAGTTTAGATTGAAAAAGTAAATTTATCTTACTTTTTTATTTTATTAATTCAGTTTTTAAAAACACAAAAGCTTCTTCAACTGTATTAAAAATATGGTCTTCAGCAATTAAATCAGGAATAATATCAATAGATTTTAGTTTATCACAAGGTTGTTCATCAACATCTATTAATAAAACCATAATATTTCTTTGTTCTAAATCTAAGATAGCATTTTCAAGTGCATATAAACCAGATTGATCTATATAAGGCACTCTATCCATTCTAATGATTAAAGCTTTTACTTCTTTTGGTATGTTTTTTATTTCCTCTTGAAAATGAGAAGTAAATCCAAAAAACAAAGGGCCATACAAGTGCTTAATATAGACTTTGTCTTTATATTTTTCATAGAACTCTAATTCATCTTGCCAAGGTTTTTCTCCTTTAAACCCAGCCAATGTTCCTACTTCTAATCCTTCTTCTGCAATATCACTAGCTTGTTTCATAAATAATAACGAAGCCAAAAGCAACCCAATACCAACTGCTTGAATTAAACTACCAAACGTGGTTATTAATAATACAATGATAAGTACAATTGCATCAGATTTAGGAACAACCAATAAGTGTTTAAAGCCTTTAGCATCTATAATTTTAAATGCAATAGGTATTAATAACCCTGCTAAAACTGAAAGAGGAATGTATGCAGCTAGTTTACTTAAGCCTAATAAAACAGCTAATAAAAATAAACCATGTATGGTTCCAGAAAGTCTTGTTTTACCTCCACTATTTATATTGATTACTGTTCCTTTAGTAGCACCAGCTCCTGGTATACCTCCTAAAATACCTGCTATTGCATTACCAATTCCTTGTCCTATTAATTCTCTATTACTATTGTGTTTTGTTTTGGTCATATTATCTGCTATAACAGATGTTAGTAATGAATCTATAGAGCCTAAAACTGCTAAGACTATTGCATACTCTAAAATTAGAGAATAAGCACTTGCGTCTATACTAAATATACCATCTACTTGTAAACTTGGTAAGCCAGAAGGGATTTCTCCAATTAATGGTACATCCCAATTTAAAAAGAAACTCGCTACAGACGCAACAACTAAAGCTACAAGAGCACTAGGTATTGCTTTAGATATATAAGGAAAAACGTAATAAAAAATTACAGTTAATAAACCCAATAAGAGTGCATTAACATTAAAATCTGTGAATAATCTTGGTAAATCTTGTAATACTAACCAAGTCGATTTTGCTGAAGATAAACCTGCAAATGGAAATAGTTGAAGTATGATAATAATTAAACCTACACCACTCATAAAACCAGAAACTACAGGATAAGGAAAGTACTTTACATAACCAGCAATATTTAAGAATCCAAATACAATTTGAAAAATACCACCCAATAAAAATGTGGCAACTATTATGGGCATGGCTGCTTGTAAACTACCTGTAATATCAATTGCAGAGGCAACTAATGCAGCAGAAACTACAGTCATGGGTCCTGTTGGTCCACTAGCTTGTGTTTTAGTGCCTCCAAAAATAGCAGCAAAAATACCAACAGCAATTGCACCATATAAACCAGCTATAGCTCCTAAACCAGATTGTACACCAAAGGCTAAGGCTAAAGGTAAAGCAACAACACCAGCTACTAAGCCTCCTGTAATATCTCCTTTTAAGTTTTTTAAGTCGTAATATTTAGCAATCATTTATGTTCAATTTTTTATAAGTATTAGCATTATAATGAAGAAAATTTACTCAGTTTCTTCTACACTAAATATAAGAACTTATTTATAAAAAAAACCTCGCAAAATTGCGAGGTTTTAAATGTGTAAAAATAATGTTTTACTATTTTGGATCTAAAGCCATATCTATTCTAGCTAAAGCATCTTGTAAGTGATATTTAGAAACTGTGTTTGCTGCTTTACCAACATTAGCTTTGATATCTCTTTTTAAACGATTTAATTCTCCACGAACCATAGCTTTAATATCAGATTGGTCAATGTTTACTGTACTTCTTTTTAAGTATCCAGCATTAAAACCTCTTTGACTTTTAGCGTCGTTTAATAAATAATCTAAACGTTCTATGTGAGCTCTTTGTAAGTTTCTTCTGTAAGTATCAATAGTTTTTCCATTGTATAACTCACTCCAAACACCTCTTCTTAAATCGTAAAACAATGTAGTTATTTTATAAGCATTATTTCCATTAAGTGTTTCATTTTCAATCATACGTGCCATTTTTCCAGGGCTTAAAACACCATTTAATCCTCTTGTTTGAATAGAGTTAATACGTTCTATGTTTCCAGAAAAACCTGTTTTATTAAAAATGTTTTTATCAATCATCCAAGTTGGTGTCTTAAATAATTGCTCATTTAAAAACTTAACTGCATTTCTTTGATGATCTTTTGGTACATGCGTATATACAGCTCCATCTTGGTCTGCTGTTTTGTAGTATTCGTAAACACCACCAACATTAGCAGCAACGTGTCCCATATATCTACTAAACTGACCTAAAACTTGACCATACATAGTTGCCATTTCTTCGTAAGTTTCACCTTTTTTAGTAGTCCAATCTTCTAATTTAGGTAAAATTCTTTTTAAGTTTTTAATACCATACATACTAGCTTTCATAGCATCATCACCTAAATCTTCTGTTTGAGAACTAGGGTCTACTACACCACCAGCTTGTTGATGTCCAAAACGATACATTGGGTCTCCAGCATGTTCTAAAATCCAAGAATCTAAAATTGGCTTTTCTTCTTTAGCAGTTTTGTCTAAAATTGGTCTATAACCCCAAGCAATAGCATATTTATCATATACTCCAATATCTGGCATTAAAGCAACACCTTTATCTTCTGGCTGTGCTACATAATTAAAACGAGCATAATCCATAATAGAAGGTGCTGTTCCGTATTTTTTTGTAAATGTTGCAGAACGTAAAGAATCTACAGGATAAGCTACAGAACTTCCCATGTTATGAGGTAATCCTAAAGTATGCCCAACTTCATGAGAAGATACAAAACGAATTAAACGTCCCATAATTTCATCTTTAAATTCAGTAGACTGTGCTTCTGGATTAATAGCAGCAGTTTGTACAAAGAACCAGTTTCTTAGTAACGACATTACATTATGATACCAGTTAATATCAGATTCTAAAATTTCTCCAGAACGTGGGTCACTTACGTGAGGTCCGTTTGCATTTGGAATTGGAGAAGCTAAATATCTAACAACAGAATAACGAACATCTTCTGGAGACCAGTCTGGATCTTCTTCTTTTGTAGGTGGATCTTTTGCAATAATTGCTTCTTTAAAACCAGCTGCTTCAAAAGCAACTTGCCAATCTTCTATACCTTGCTTTATATACTTTCTCCACACTTCTGGTGTAGCTCTATCTATATAGTAAACAATTTGTTTTTTTGGTACTACTAATTCTCCTCTCTTAAACTTCTCAATATCTTCATCTTTTACTTCTAATCTCCATCTGTCTAAGTAAGTTACAGTTTTACTTTTCTGAGCGTCTAAACCGTAATCAGTTTGTCCTCTGGCAAACCATCCAACACGTTCGTCAAAATAACGACGCTTCATAGGTACCTTAGGTAATAAGATCATAGAGTTACTCATTTCAACAGAAATAGAACCAACACTACGATTACTTGGTGGGTTAGATGCAAAATAAGTTTTTACATGACGTAATTCAATATTTTCTGGATAACTACTTACTCTTTCTACGTAAGATCTAGACTTATCTAAACGAGTTGCTCTATATCTAGTTCTGTAAGATTGAGGGAAACCTAATGGCATAATATCTTCTGTTAATAATTTAGTAGCGTCTATAACAACACCAGTAGTGTCTTTATTATAAGCTTTTATAGGAAAAGAATATAAAACAGGTTCAAAGTTAGAATTTACTACAGCTTCATGGACTGGTAAAATAGTATCTGCAACTACTTGATGAGATACAATTCTTAATAATACTTGTTTGTCTTTACGTTGCCAACGTAAAACTTGTGTGTTAGTTTTTCCACCACCAAAACCAATTCCGCTTGCAGTTTTAGCAATTCTAGTTACCATTAGCATTTCTCTTTCTAATAAAGAATCCGGAATTTCAAATAGGTAAGCATTGTCTTTTGAATGCACTTTAAAAAGACCATCATCAGTCTTCATGTCTTTAGTTACCACTTTCCCATAAGGTTGTATTGCACCTTTTTTAGGTTTTGGTTTTGGCTTTGGTTTTACAGCCACAGCTTTTTTATCATCTTTTTTACTTCTTTTCTTCTTTTTTTGAGCCTCAGCATCTAAAGAAAAAGCAAAAACGAATGCAACTAAAAGAAGTTGCGATAGTACTTTTTTTGTCATAATTAATTTATGTTTGAATTGCCCCCGAAATTACGGAAACTAAAAAGGCAGAATTCTTAATAAATTGTTAAAGCCAAAAAAATAATTAACATAAAAAAAGCCTTTAGAATTTCTAAAGGCTTGTTTTGTAATACTATTTATGATTTTAAAGTTGAAAAACTTGTTTAACTTTATCTACATAATCTAATTTTTCCCAAGTAAAAGTTTCTACTTCTTCAGAAACAGTTTCTCCCATTGGATTTGTAAAAGTAACTGTTTTTACCTCTGGAATTCTTCCCATATGTCCATAAGCAGCAGTTTCAGAATAGATAGGTGTTCTTAATTTAAGGCGTTGTTCTATAAAGTAAGGACGCATATCAAAAATCTCTTCTACCTTTCTACTAATTTCTCCATCTGTTAAATTAACAGTTGCAGTTCCGTAAGTATCTACATGTATACTTGTTGGTTTTGCTACGCCAATGGCATAAGAAACTTGTACCAATACTTCTTTACAAAGACCAGCAGCTACTAAGTTTTTTGCAATATGTCTAGTTGCATAAGCCCCAGATCTATCTACTTTACTTGGATCTTTTCCAGAAAAAGCACCTCCACCATGTGCGCCTTTACCTCCATATGTATCTACAATAATTTTACGACCTGTTAAGCCAGTATCTCCATGAGGACCACCTATTACAAAAATTCCTGTGGGATTAATATGATAAGTAATGTCGTCTGTGAATAATTTTTGAATATGAGGAGGTAACTTTGCAATAACTCTTGGAATCAAAATTTCAACAATATCTTTTTTGATTTTTGCTAACATTACTGCTTCACTTTTGTCAAAATCATCGTGTTGTGTAGAAATTACTATGGCATCAATTCTTTGAGGGATATTATCATCAGAATACTCAATAGTTACCTGGCTTTTTGCATCTGGTCTAAGGTAAGTAATGTCTTTATTCTCTCTTCGTATTTCTGCTAATTCCTTTAATAATCTATGAGACAACTCTAAGGCTAAAGGCATATAGTTTTCAGTTTCATCTGTTGCATAACCAAACATCATACCTTGGTCTCCAGCACCTTGTTCTTCTGGGTTTGCTTTATCTACTCCTTGATTAATATCTGGTGATTGTTCATGAATGGCAGACAATACTCCACATGAATTACCATCAAACATATATTCTCCTTTAGTATATCCTATTTTGTTAATAACGTCTCTAGCTATTTTTTGAACATCTAAATAAGTATCAGATTTAACTTCACCAGCTAATACAACTTGACCAGTAGTTACTAAAGTTTCACAAGCCACTTTACTAGTTTTATCAAAGGCTAAAAAATTGTCTATTAAAGCATCAGAGATTTGGTCTGCTACTTTATCTGGATGTCCTTCTGATACACTTTCTGAAGTAAATAAATACGACATAATTCAATTTTATTTTAATTGTTTTTATTTAAAAATGATTGCTTTGTCGCTAAAAGAAGTAGGAAATTACTGCTTTAGCATTTTTTATTGAGGTTGCAATCAGTTCAAATTTTTCCTCTTAAATTCGACTGCAAATTTAAGTGATAATTCTAAAACGAAACGAATTTTTAACTAAAATTTATAGATACTTTAAAAAATGTATTAAAATTAATTGAAATCGATAATTAAAATAAAATTAACTTCTTTTTATTTGGATATTAAATTTTTCTGTTGCAATATTTGTACTCACAAAGTTCAATAACTTATTGAAATGTTATCAAGAAAGGTGAAGGGATTAGACCCAGTGAAGCCTTAGCAACCCTTTAGCAATAAAGAAGGTGCTAAATTCTACCCAAATACTAAACTAGTTTTAGTATCTCAAGTTTGAGAATGGATAGATAACAAAAAAAGAATATGCTAGTTCTGGCTATTCTTATTTTTCTTTTTAACATTTTTCTTTTAAGTACATCATATTTATGATGCATTTGACTTTTGTTTTAATTATTTATTAACTCAAAAAAATAGAAAAATGAGTACACAAAAATTAGCAACGAATGCGTTGCACGCAGGTCATGATGTAAAATCAAATGGGGGGGCAAGAGCTGTTCCAATTTACCAAACTACATCTTATGTTTTTAATGATGCAGATCATGCAGCAAATCTTTTTTCATTACAAGAATTAGGGTTTATTTACACACGTTTAAACAACCCAACAAATCAAATTTTGCAAGAACGTTTAGCTGCAATTGAGGGTGGTGTAGGTGCTGTTGTTTTTGCGTCTGGTACAGCAGCAATTTCTACAGGATTATTAACCCTATTAAAAGCAGGAGACCATATTGTAGCTTCAAGCAGTTTGTATGGAGGTACTTACAATTTACTTAATGTAACTTTACCAAGATTTGGCATTACAACTACTTTTGTAGATGCTTCAAAACCAGAGAATTTTGCAGAAGCTGTTCAAGAAAATACTAGAGCCTTTTTTGTTGAATCGTTAGGAAATCCAAAATTAGATGTATTAGACTTAGAAGAGATTGCTACACATGCAAAAGCAGCTAGAGTACCTTTTATTGTAGATAATACAGTGGCTACACCTGCATTGTTAAATCCTATAAAACATGGTGCAGATATTGTAATTCATTCTCTTACAAAATATATTGGTGGTCAAGGAAATTCTTTAGGAGGTGCTATAATTGATGCAGGAACTTTTGATTGGTCTAGTGGTAAATTCCCAGAGTTTACTGAACCTTCAGCAGGGTATCATGGTTTAAAATACTACGAAACATTAGGTGCTGCCTCATTTACTTTTAAGTTGATTTTAGAGGGTTTACGTGATTTTGGTGGTGCAATAAGCCCAACAAATGCATTTAATATTATTCAAGGTTTAGAAACCTTATCTGTTAGAATAAAACAACATTCAGAAAATGCTTTAGCATTAGCAAAATGGCTTGAGGCACAAGAAGAAGTTGCTTGGGTAAATTACCCTGGTTTAGAAAGTAGCAAATACAATGCTTTAGCAAAAAAGTATTTACCAAAGGGACAAAGTGGTATAGTAACTTTTGGTGCTAAAGGAGGTTTTGAAGCAGCAAAAACTATTGCAAATGAAACTAAAGTTTTTTCATTATTAGCAAACATTGGAGATACAAAATCTTTAATTATTCATCCATCAAGTACAACTCATCAGCAATTAAATGAAGCTCAACAAGAAAGTGCAGGAGTAACGTCAGATTTAATACGACTGTCTGTTGGTATAGAAGATATAGAAGATTTAAAGGCCGATTTAAAAGAGGCTTTTGCCAAAATACCACAAGAAGTATTAGTGTAATTTTAATTCATTGAGCCTTTCTTTTTTTAGAAAGGCTCAAAAAATATATTGTTTGAAACATTTATTACATCATATCATATTAAAGCACTTTACAACAGAAAGTGGTACTCAATTTGAAAACATTAAACTGAGTTATCAATTATTTGGTTTACAATTAGGTACTGCACCTATTGTTTTGGTAAACCATGCATTAACAGGTAATAGTAATGTAGCAGGAAAAGAAGGTTGGTGGTCAGCAATTATTGGAGAAAATAAAACAATTAATACGCAGAAGTATACTGTTTTAGCATTTAATATACCTGGTAATGGTTTTGATGGTTTTATTATTGACGATTATAAAAGCTTTATTGCTAGAGATATTGCTAGGTTATTTTTAGAAGGATTACAGCAATTAAATATTACGCATTTATTTGCTTTAATTGGGGGTTCTTTAGGGGGTGGTATTGCTTGGGAAATGGTTGTTTTAAACAATAAAATTACCAAACATTTTATTCCTGTTGCCACAGATTGGAAATCTACAGATTGGTTAATTGCAAACTGCCAAATACAAGAACAGTTTTTAGTAAATTCTAAAAACCCAGTTCATGATGCACGTATGCATGCCATGTTGATTTACAGAACACCAGAATCTTTTAAAGAGCGTTTTCATAGAACAAAAAATAAAGAATTAGAGATTTTTAATATAGAAAGTTGGTTGTTGCATCATGGAAAAAAATTACAAGAGCGTTTTCAATTGTCTTCCTATAAGTTAATGAATCAATTATTAAAAACCATTGATGTTACCAATAATGTAGAAAAAAGTGCAGCTATTCTAGATGCTATTGAAGCAGATATTCACATTATTGGTGTAGACTCAGATTTATTTTTTACAGCAGAAGAAAACAGAGAAACACAAAAATTAATGGCATTAAATAAACCCAATGTTACCTATAACGAAATTAATTCTGTTCATGGTCATGATGCATTTTTAATAGAATACAATCAATTACAAAAAATAATAGAACCAATTTTTAATAAAGATTACAAAAAGCAAAAGATGAAGGTGATTAAGTTTGGGGGTAAATCTCTTGCAAATGATGCTGGTCTAGAAAATGTTTTAAACATTATTTCTAAAAAATATAAAAACGGAGAAAATTTTACAGTAGTAGTTTCTGCAAGAGGAAATGCTACTAATCAATTAGAAAATATTTTAGAAAAAGCAGCTCAAAAAAAAGAGTACACGTCTGACTTTATTAAGTTTAAAGAATATCAACAAAAACCAAATATTAAAGTCGATTTATCAATTGAATTTTTAAAATTAGAAACTATTTTTGAGGGTGTCTCTTTATTAGGTGATTATAGCCAAAAAATTAAAGATGAGGTGTTAGCACAAGGCGAATTACTTGCTGCTAAGCTACTTTCTAGCTTATTAAAAGAATTAAAAATAGAGGCAAATGTTGTAGATGCTAGAGCACTTATTGTTACAGATGAATCTTTTGGGAACGCAAAACCAATACAGTCTATATCTAAAGAAAATGTTACTGAATATTTTAAAAAGAATAAAAACTCAATAAATATTGTAACTGGTTTTATCGCTTCAAATAAAAAAGGAGAAACTACTACTTTGGGTAGAAATGGAAGCAACTATACAGCTGCACTTTTAGCCAATTATTTAGATGCAGAAGAATTACAAAATTATACACATGTAAGTGGTATTTATACTGCCAATCCAGATTTGGTTTCAGATGCCAAAAAGATTTCACAGCTTTCTTATTCAGAAGCTAATGAATTGGCAAATTTTGGAGCATCTATATTACATGCTAAAACAATCATCCCCTTATTAGAAAAGAATATTAACCTTAGAATTTTAAATACGTTTAATCCAGAAGACAAAGGAACTTTAATAACTGCTGAGTCTTCATCTAAAGGAATTACATCTATTTCTACGATTAATAATGTGGCTCTTTTAAATTTTGAGGGTAGAGGTTTGTTAGGTAAAGTAGGGGTAGATGCTCGTATTTTTAAAGCGTTAAGCAATAAAAACATTAGTGTTAGTATTATTTCTCAAGGCTCATCAGAAAGAGGTATAGGTCTTATTATTAATGCTAGCCATGCAGAAGAAGCTGTGTTAGCCTTAGAAAACGAATTCGAAAACGACTTTTATTCGCAAGATGTAAATCAAATTTCTGTCACAAAAAATGTTGCTGTAATTTCTATTATTGGGCAAGATTTAAGTGAGTTTCATCACCCTTATAATGCTTTAATTAAAAACCATATCATACCTCTTTTATTTAATAATACCATTACAGGTAAAAATGTAAGCTTGGTGGTTAAAAAAGACGAATTACATAAAGCTGTAAATGTAATTCATGGTCAAGTTTTCGGAGTCAATAAAAAAATAAATATTGCCATTTTTGGTAAAGGATTAGTGGGTAGTACTCTTATACATCAAATAATAGACAATGCAACTTCTATATTAGAAAGACGAAAAATACAGTTAAATGTTTTTGCTGTAGCTAACTCTAAAAAAGTATTATTAACGTCTACTGAGGTTTCAAAAAGTTGGGAACAAGACTTAGAAGATAATGGGCATTCAAATACAACTGTACAAGATGTTATCAACTTTGCAAAAGACCATCATTTCGAAAATTTAATTGCTGTAGATAATACTGCTAGTAAAACCTTTGTTTCAAACTACATTCCGTTAATAGAAGCTGGTTTCGATTTGGTTTCTTGCAATAAAATAGCAAACACTCTGTCTTTTGATTTTTATAAAGAGTTACGTGCAAAACTAAAAGAACAAAAAAAACAATATTTATACGAAACCAATGTGGGTGCAGGGTTACCTTTAATAGATACCATTCGTTTATTGCATGTATCTGGAGAAAATATCACAAAAATTAGAGGCGTTTTTTCGGGTTCTTTAAGTTATTTATTTAATACATTTTCATCACAAGATGTTTCTTTTTCAGAAGCGCTTAAAGAAGCTATTCAAAAAGGTTTTACAGAGCCAGACCCTAGAGAAGATTTAGGGGGTAATGATGTTGCAAGAAAATTATTGATTTTAGCAAGAGAACTAGATTTAAAAAACGAGTTGCATGAAATTGACATTAAAAACTTAATTCCAGAACAATTAAGAAATGGCTCTGTTAAAGATTTTCTTGACAATTTAGCGCTAATGAATCAAGAATATCAAACTCTTAAAGATGCTCAAAAACCAAATCATGTATTAAGATATATAGGCGAATTAAGTGGAGATTTATCAAAAGAAAAGGGAATTTTAGAAGTAAAATTAATATCAACATCAAAAAACACTCCTTTGGGTTCTTTACAAGGTTCTGATGCTATTTTTGAGATTTATACAGAATCTTATGGTAATCAGCCCATTGTAATACAAGGTGCTGGTGCAGGAGCTAATGTAACTGCAAGAGGTGTTTTTGGAGATATTTTAAGATTAGCAAAACATAACAACTAGACACAAAGTCTCATTCTGAACTTGTTTCAGAATCACATCATAAAATAAATGAGCAACAATAAACATTTCGAAACCCAAGCTATAAGAAACCAAACAGAGAGAACTCAGTATTCTGAACATTCTACACCATTATTTGTAACTTCTAGTTTTGTTTTTGATGATGCAGAAGATATGCGCGCTTCTTTTGCAGAAGAGAAGCAACGTAATTTATATAGCCGTTTTACAAACCCAAATACCACAGAGTTTGTAGATAAAATTGTAGCTATGGAAGGTGCAGAGGCTGGTTATGCTTTTGCAACAGGTATGTCTGCAATTTTTTCTTCTTTTGCAGCGTTGCTAAATGCTGACGATCATATTGTTTCTTGTAGATCTGTATTTGGTTCTACACATAGTATGTTTACTAAATATTTACCAAAATGGAATATAGAAACCTCATATTTTAAGGTAGATGAAATTGATATTATTGAAAGTTTAATTAAAGAAAACACCAAGATTCTTTATATTGAAACACCTACAAACCCAGCAGTAGATATTTTAGATTTAGAGCTATTAGGCAACATTGCTAAACAACACAACTTGATATTTATTGTAGATAATTGTTTTGCAACACCTTACATTCAACAGCCTATAAAATTCGGAGCAGATTTAGTTATACAATCTGCAACAAAATTAATCGATGGTCAAGGTCGAGTTTTAGGTGGGGTAACTGTGGGGAATTCAGATTTAATTAGAGAAATCTATTTATTTGCTAGAAATACAGGGCCAGCAATGTCGCCATTTAATGCATGGGTATTGTCTAAAAGTTTAGAAACTTTAGCTATAAGAGTAGAAAAACATTGTGAAAATGCACTAAAAGTAGCTCAGTTTTTAGAAGAACATAAACAAGTAGAACTTGTAAAATATCCTTTCTTAAAATCACATCCTCAGTATCATACAGCTAAACAGCAAATGAAATTAGGAGGTAATATTGTTACTTTTGAAATTAAAGGAGGCTTAGTTTCTGGTAGAAAGTTTTTAAATAACATTAAAATGTGCTCACTATCTGCAAATTTAGGAGACACTAGAACTATAGTAACACATCCTTCCTCTACAACTCATGGTAAATTATCTGAAGAAGAACGTTTAGAAGTAGGTATTACAAATGGTTTAGTAAGGGTTTCTGTAGGTTTAGAAAATGTTGAAGATATTATAAACGACTTACAACAAGCCTTAACAGCATAATCTTTTAAAATCAGTAATAAAATAATTTAATACTAAAAGTTTTAAAATTGGTTAACCAATTTGTATGTTTGTGTAAAACTAAACTACATTTAAATGAAATTCGGGTTAAAACTAATTTTTATAAGCATATTATTTTATTCATTTATTTCTTGTGGTTCGTCAGATTCTAAAGACGATTTGGTTCAAGAACAATTATTAGTTTCAACTTTAAATACCTTTTCTTCCAATCAAGAAACTCAATCAATAAAAGTAACAGCCAATATAGATTGGGTAACAGATAATAATTTAGATTGGGTAACAGTTTCACCTAATTTTGGTACTAATAATGGTACTATTTTAATTACTGTTGCAAGTAATCCTAATCTTACTTTACGTTCAGGGAATATTACTGTTATTGGTGGTAATTTAAGAAGAGCTATATTAATTACTCAAGAAGCTAAGGCTAGTACTGCAAATGATTTAGACCCAAATAAATCGCCAGCACAAAACTTTGATTTATCTACCTGGAAATTAAACACACCAGAAAACAATGGTAGTGGTTTTTCTAAAACAATTACGGTTGCCGAAATTAACAATAACTATCAAAATACTAATTATTTTTACACAGGTACAGATGGAGGTTTGGTTTTTAAATGTCCTATTGCTGGTTTTAAAACTTCTGCAAATACCAGTTATACTAGGGTTGAACTAAGAGAAATGTTAAGAGGTACAAATACAAGTATACCTACACAAGGTGTTAATAAAAACAATTGGGTATTTGGGTCATCACCAGAAGCAGATAAAAATGCAGCTGCTGGTTTTGATGGCGAAATGAATGCTACTTTAGCTGTAAATCATGTAACAACAACTGGTTCTTCTAGCCATGTTGGAAGAGTTATTATTGGGCAAATTCATGCAAATGATGATGAGCCAATTCGTTTATATTACAGAAAGTTGCCTAATAATAGTTTGGGATCTATTTACTTTGCTCACGAACCAAGAGATGGTTTTGGCAGTGAACAATGGCATACTTTGATTGGTTCTAGAAGTAATTCTGCTTCAAATCCAACAGATGGTATTGCTTTAGATGAAAAATTTTCTTACCAAATAAAAACAGTTAATAATACCCTAACAGTTACTATTTCTAGAGAAGGTAAACCAGATGTTATTAAAGAAGTAGATATGTCTAATAGTGGTTTTGATAGTAGTGGTCAATACCAATACTTTAAAGCAGGTTTATATCAAGGTAACAATTCTGGTAATGCAGACGATTATGTGCAAGCCACTTTTTATAAACTAGAAAAGTCGCATACAACAAACTAGTTTTACAAGATTTTGTTTAATTTAGTTGATGCTTTTAAAGCCGACTAAATATATTATATGCTAAAAAGAGTTTTATTAGTTTTACTTTTAATCATTTCCTTTTTTAGAGTAGTAGGCCAAAAAAAAGAAAATCCAAAAACTCAATTCACAAATTTTCTAGCAAACTCTTATTACAGCCTTAATTTTGGAGGTATTTTTTATCCGTTTTCAAACGATAATTTAATTGAGGGTTATCAAACAGAGACCTTCAGTAGAAATTGGTTTTCTGGGAGACTACTTTTAGGACATAAATTAAGCGAAGAGGTATCCGTACAGTTTGGTACAATGAGACCCGCTTCTTGGTTTAAATATGATAATATAAATAATATTGGTTACGAAAATAGTGTTTGGATTAATGCTTGGTCTTTATCTTTAAAACGAGACTTTACAATTTCTGATAAAACCTCAATTTACGCAGAAGCTGGTATTGCAAATGTAACTAGAGTGGGCTTTTCTATAGGTAATAATGTGGTTTATGATGATGCTCATTTTGCAAGTCTAATCTATGGTTTTGGTGTGCAATATTGGTTGAGCAAAAAATGGCGATTATCTGCAAATACCACCTTTATACCAAAATCAGAGACATACAATCAGCCTTCAATTTCTCAAGCTTCTTTAGGTTTCGAATACCACTTACAACAAGTAGATGATAAAACTGCAAATGATTATGCAAATAATCAATTTTTTTTTCCAAAAAACATATTTCAAATTAGCTATGGTACTGGAGCTATTGGGTATGGTATGAACGAGTTTTTTTCTATGAATATGAATGTAGGAAATTTTCAAAGTTTTGGAGTACCTGTTTTTTGGTTGGGCGATATTAAAGCACAACATTCAGTTTCGTTAACATATCAAAGGCTTATTTATAGATCAGAAAAAATCTTCTCTTTAGATTGGGGTGTTAGTACTACCTATTTTCAAACTGCTGGAAAAGAAGATGTATTTGCCTTTTCAATTTTTCCTGTTTTGCGTTTCTATTTATTAAGAAGAAAAGGCTATGATTTTTACACAAACTACTCTATCATAGGGCCCACTTATATTACAAAAAGTATAATGGATAACTTTGATTCTGGTACAAATGTAACCTATCAAGACACCATGGGGTTTGGTGTTTTCTTTGGAAAAAACAGAAAATATAATGCAGAGTTGCGCATTATGCATTATTCTAATGGTAATATATTTTCTGATAATGCAGGTGTTGCTGTTCCTATTCAATTTACTTTTGGCAAAACTTTTTAGAATTGGTTTGCTAACTTTGCAAAAAATTTGACACATGAATGATGTAAATTTAAAAATTACAGATAGAAATGGTGTAACTCACGATGTTGTGGCACCCACAGATATGGCTATGAATTTAATGGAAGTTGTACGTTCTTATGAATTAGCAGAAGAGGGTACTATAGGTGTTTGCGGAGGTATGGCTATGTGTGCATCTTGCCAGTGTTATATAAAATCGAATCATGAGTTACCAGAAATGTCAGATGATGAAGATGCCATGTTAGCAGAAGCTTTTTATGTAGAAGACAATAGCAGGTTAGGTTGTCAAATTCAAATTACACCAGCCTTAGAAGGATTAGAGATAGAATTGGCTCCAGAATCTTAAATACATACATATGCAAACGGTTACTAGATTAGATACCACACCTAAATCATATAGCATGTGTTTAAGAAATGCAGTAGAGGTGTTTACCAGAGAAATTATCAATTGTTTATTTGATACTTATTACAGTAAAGAATACTTGCCTAAATCTCAAGAAAAATTCTATACAATTTTAGAGAGGTTAAACATAGAACATAAAGATTGTTATTGGTTAGATTTTACAGCTTCTTTTAAAGAAATAAGAGCCAAACTAGATTTAGATGCACTTGCAGCTTTAAATAGTGATCCAGCAGCAAAAAGTTTAGAAGAAATTTATTTGGCATATCCTGGTTTTTATGCAATTATAGTGTATAGGTTAAGTCATCAACTTTTACAACAAAACATACCCATTTTACCAAGAATGATGAGTGAGTTTGCACATGGTATAACAGGTACAGATATTCATCCTGGAGCAGAAATAGGTGAGTCTTTTTTTATAGACCATGCTACAGGTATAGTCATTGGAGAAACTACCGTAATTAAAAATCATGTAAAAATATTTCAAGGTGTTACCTTAGGAGGTATTCAAGTAAAAAAGAGTTTAGCAGAAACAAAAAGGCATCCCACCATAGAGAATGATGTAGTTATTTACGCAAATGCTACCATTTTAGGAGGTGATGTAGTTATTGGTGCTAACTCAGTAATTGGTGCAAACGTATGCATTACAGAATCGTTACCAGAAAATTCTGTAGTTACTGTTCAAGCAAAAAATAAGATTTTTTTTAAAAAATAACAGCAATGCAAAAAAACAGCATTTTAAATTTTATTGGCAATACTCCTTTAATAGAAGTTCAGCATATTTTTAATAAAAAAGACGTCACCTTACTTTTAAAATTAGAGGGTAATAATCCTGGAGGAAGCGTAAAAGATAGAGCTGCTTTTAATATGATTAATGAAGCATTAAAAAGAGGTGATATTAAAAAAGGAGGCACATTAGTCGAAGCTACAAGTGGTAATACAGGAATTGCATTGGCTTTTATTGCACAACTTATGGGTTTACATATGGTATTAATAATGCCAGAAAACGCCACAGAAGAACGTGTAAAAACAATGAAAGCTTATGGAGCAGAAGTTATTTTGACACCAACAGCTACAGGTATTGAAGGTTCTAGAGATTTGGCTTATAAATTAAGAGATGAAAAAGGTTATGTGCTTTTAAATCAGTTTGAGAATGACGACAATTGGAAAGCGCATTATAAAACAACAGGACCAGAAATATGGGATGCAACTCATAAAACAATAACTCATTTTGTTGCTACTATGGGTACCACAGGAACAATTATGGGTACATCAAAATTTTTAAAAGAACAAAATAACGAAATTGTAATTGTAGGAGCACAACCAGCAGAAGGAGCTAAAATACCAGGTATTCGAAAGTGGTCTCCTGAGTATGTGCCCAAGTTTTTTGATAAAAGTAGGGTAGACATTACAATAGATGTATCAGAAGAAGCTGCAAAAACAACAACAAAACTATTAGCTGAAAAAGAAGGTGTTTTTGCAGGTATGAGTAGTGGAGGTTCTGTGTATTGTGCTTTAGAAATTGCAAAATCAATAGATAAAGGCATTATAGTAGCTATAATTTGCGATAGAGGAGACCGTTATTTATCGTCAACTTTATTTGAATAATTATCGTCAACTATTCTTTAAATAAACAAAGATTTCTTTTCTTTGTAGTATAGTTCATAAACTTATTGATATGTTATCATGAAAGGTTGAGGGAATAGACCCTGTGAAACCTTGGCAACCTCTCAATCTATTTGAGAAAGGTGCTACATTCTACGAATGTATACTGAATGTATTTCAGTATCATTTAAAGTCATTTTTTTAAATTACTGACTTTAACATTCGACAGATAACAGCGAAAACACTTCACTTTTCCTGATGACATATTTCTATAAATCAATGATATGTCAAACATTTATAAAGCTTTACAAGAAAGAATTTTAGTTTTAGATGGTGCTATGGGTACCATGCTACAAGCTTATAAATTCTCTGAAGAAGATTTTAGAGGAGAACGCTTTAAAGATTACCCTACACCTTTACAGGGTAACAACGATTTGTTGTCTATTACCCAACCAGAAGCCATAAAAACCATTCATGCTAAATATTTTGAAGCTGGTGCAGACATTGTAGAAACCAATACCTTTTCTGGTACAACCATAGCAATGGCAGATTATCAAATGGAAGATTTGGTGTACGAACTAAACTATCAATCTGCAAAAATAGCTAAAGAAGTTGCCAATGAATTTACTGCTAAAGAACCCCACAAACCACGTTTTGTAGCTGGTTCTATAGGGCCAACAAACAGAACTGCAAGTATGTCTCCAGATGTAAACGACCCTGGTTACAGAGCAGTCACTTTTGATGAGCTCAGAATAGCCTACAAACAACAAGCAGAAGCTTTATTAGATGGTGGTGTAGATATTTTATTAGTAGAAACTGTTTTTGATACGCTTAATGCAAAGGCAGCTTTGTTTGCCATTGAGCAAGTAAAAGAAGAACGCAAAATAGAGGTGCCTGTAATGTTAAGTGGAACAATTACAGATGCCTCTGGTAGAACATTATCTGGTCAAACAGCAGAGGCATTTTTAATATCTGTTTCCCATATTCCTTTATTATCTGTTGGATTCAATTGTGCTTTAGGAGCCAATTTATTACAACCCCATCTAGAGGCTATTGCCAATAAAACCGAGTTTGCAATTTCTGCACATCCAAATGCTGGCTTACCTAATGCTTTTGGTGAATATGATGAAACTCCAGAAGAAATGGGAGAGCAAATTGAAGAATATTTAAAGAAAAATCTCATCAATATTATTGGCGGTTGTTGTGGTACAAGTCCTGAGCATATAAAAGTAATAGCGAATATTGCTGCTAAATATAAACCTAGAGCCCATCCCTCAATCCCTTCCCCAAGGGAAGGGAAGTACAGCACTCTTTAAAAATTCTATTGTTTTTGCATAAGCTGAAAAACAAAAATTAATGAAAACTTACTTCATTTTTTAAAATGATCGAAAAAGATAAAAATAAGAACTTCAAAAAAGCCTCTTCCCTTTGTGGAGAGGTTGGAGAGGGGCGTAAATTTATGCGTTTATCAGGATTAGAACCGCTAATCTTGAATGAAAACAGCAATTTTATAAACGTAGGAGAACGCACGAACGTAGCTGGTTCTCGTAAGTTTTTACGCTTAATCAAAGAAGAAAAATTTGATGAAGCCTTAGATATTGCCAGACATCAAGTAGATGGTGGAGCTCAAATTATCGACATTAATATGGACGATGGTTTGATTGATGGAAAAGAAGCCATGGTTCGTTTTTTAAACTTAATTGCTGCAGAACCAGATATTTGTAGAGTGCCTATTATGATAGATTCTTCAAAATGGGAAATCATAGAAGCTGGTTTACAAGTGGTGCAAGGTAAATGTGTGGTAAATTCTATTTCTTTAAAAGAAGGTGAAGAAAAATTCATCTGGGAAGCCACGCAAATAAAACGTTATGGAGCAGCTGTAATTGTCATGGCTTTTGATGAAGTTGGGCAAGCAGATAATTACGAACGCAGAATAGAAATTGCCAAACGTTCATATGAAATATTGGTAAACATTGTAGGCTTTGCTAGTGAAGACATCATTTTCGATTTAAATATATTTCCTGTAGCTACAGGTATGGAGGAACATAGAAGAAATGCCATCGATTTTATTGAAGCTACAAAATGGGTAAGAGAAAATTTACCCAACGTTTCAGTAAGTGGAGGTGTAAGTAATGTTTCTTTTTCCTTTAGAGGAAACAATACTGTGCGTGAAGCTATGCATTCTGTGTTTTTATATCATGCCATTCAAAACGGAATGAATATGGGAATTGTTAACCCTACTATGTTAGAGGTGTATGATGATATTCCAAAAGATTTATTAGAACACGTAGAAGATGTAATTTTAGATATGCGTGATGATGCTACAGAACGTTTACTTGATTTTGCAGAAACTGTAAAAGGAACTTCAAAAGAGAAAACTGCAGATTTATCTTGGAGAGAAAATCCGTTACAAGACAGAATTACGCACGCTTTGGTAAAAGGTATTGACGCTTTTATTATTGAAGATGTAGAACAAGCAAGACAAGAAGCTACAGCTCCCATAGAAGTAATTGAAGGGCATTTAATGATTGGTATGAATGTAGTTGGCGATTTGTTTGGAGCAGGTAAAATGTTCTTACCACAAGTGGTAAAATCTGCACGTGTCATGAAAAAAGCAGTATCTTATTTAAACCCGTTTATTGAAGCAACAAAATCCGAAAAATCAGAGCCAGCTGGAAAAATATTAATGGCTACAGTTAAAGGTGATGTGCACGATATTGGTAAAAATATTGTAAGTGTGGTATTGGCTTGTAATAATTACGAAATTGTAGATTTAGGAGTTATGGTTCCACCAGAAAAAATCATTCAAACTGCTATAGATGAACGTGTTGATGCTATTGGTTTAAGTGGATTAATTACGCCTTCTTTAGACGAAATGGTGTATTTGGCAAAAGAAATGCAACGTCAAAATTTCGAAGTTCCTCTATTAATTGGGGGTGCAACAACCTCTAAAGCGCATACAGCTGTTAAGATTGATACACAATACAAAAATGCAGTAGTGCACGTAAATGATGCCTCTAGAGCAGTAACAGTTGTGGGTGATTTATTAAACAAAAAAACCGCTAATACCTATGTTGCAAAATTAAAGAAAGATTATGATGAATTTAGAACCAAGTTTTTAAAACGAGGTAAAGAAAAACAATACATTTCTATTGATGAAGCTCGCAAACGTAAATATAAAATTGATTGGGAAACTTCAGAAATTGTGAAGCCAACAGCACTAGGTATACAAACTTTAGAACAATTAAGTTTAAAAGCTTTAGTGCCTTTTATAGATTGGAGTCCGTTTTTTAGAAGTTGGGATTTACATGGTAAATTTCCAGAGATTCTAACAGATAAAGTGGTGGGTGAGCAAGCTACTACCTTATACGAAGAAGCCCAACAAATGATTGCAGAAATTGTAGCAAAACAATTACTAAGACCTAAAGCAGTTTTTGGATTGTTTGAAGCCAACACAATTAATGATGATGATATTTCTATTCAGAAAAAAGGCAAAGAAATTGCCGTTTTTAGAACTTTAAGACAACAATTAAAAAAGCGTGAAGGCATCCCAAATTTAGCTTTAGCAGATTTTGTTGCCCCAAAAGAAAGTAATAAAACCGATTATATTGGTGCTTTTTGTGTAGGCATATTTGGTGCCCAAGAACTAGCAGATTCATACAAAGCAAAAGAAGACGATTACAACGCAATTTTGGCACAAGCCATTGCAGACAGGTTTGCAGAAGCATTTGCAGAATATTTACACCAACAAGTAAGAACCAAACATTGGGGTTATGCAGCAGATGAAGATTTAACAAACGATGATTTAATTAAAGAAAATTACAAAGGCATTCGTCCTGCACCTGGTTACCCTGCTTGCCCAGATCATTTAGAAAAAGATACCATTTGGCAATTGTTAGATGTAGAAAACAAAATAGGTGTAACTCTAACAGAAAGCAAAGCCATGTGGCCAGCTGCAGCTGTTTCTGGTTATTATTTTGCCAATAAAGAAGCAAAATACTTTGGGTTAGGTAAAATTAAAGAAGACCAGCTAAAAGATTATGCCAAAAGAAAAGGAATTACAAAAGAGCATGCTAGAAAATGGTTGCATCCAAACTTAGCAAACTAGTTTGCTATGCTGAACTCGTTTCAGCATCTCAAAAAGAATAAAAAAATAAAAAAGATACTGAAACAAGTTCAGCATATATGAAAGTAACAGAACACATTAAAAAATCAGAAGGCAAAACCTTGTTTTCTTTCGAAATTATTCCGCCAAAAAAAGGCAATAGCATTCAAGAATTATACAATAATATAGACCCTTTAATGGAGTTTAAACCTCCTTTTATAGACGTTACCACTTCTAGAGAAGAGTATGTTTATGTAGAAAAAAATGGATTGTTAGATAGAAAAGTCACTAGAATGCGACCTGGTACTGTAGGTATTTGTGCAGCCATTAAACACAAATACGATGTAGACACTGTACCCCATGTATTATGTGGTGGTTTTACCAAAGAAGAAACCGAATACTTGTTGGTAGATTGTCATTATTTAGGCATCCAAAATGTCATGGCATTAAGAGGCGATGCTATGCGTCATCAAAAGTATTTTAAAGCTTCAAAAGGCGGACATCAATATGCGAAAGAATTGGTAGCACAAATTCAGAATTTAAACGCTGGTAAATATTTACACGAAGTTATCGAAACTACAGATTGTGCAGATTTTTGTATTGGTGTGGCTGGTTATCCAGAAAAACATATAGAAGCACCATCTTTACAAACAGACTTAAAACGTTTAAAAGAAAAGGTAGATGCAGGTGCAGATTATGTGGTTACCCAAATGTTTTTTGATAATCAAAAGTATTTTGAGTTTGTAAAAGCTGCAAAAGATGCAGGCATTCATGTGCCAATTATACCAGGTATAAAGCCAATTGCCATAAAAAAGCATTTGCAATTATTGCCTCAGGTATTTAAAATAGATATACCAGAATACTTAATTAACGAGGTAGAAAAATGTAAGCACAATAAAGATGTACGCCAAGTAGGTATAGAGTTTGCTATACAACAATCTAAAGAATTGTTAGAGGCTGGGGTACCTGTATTACATTACTATTCTATGGGTAAAAGTGACAATATACATGCTATTGCTTCTGCATTATTTTAATAGTAAGCATAGTTACAATTGATAGATAAATAGTAAAAAGCAATTTTTTTAGATTCAGAAAGTTAATATTTTAACTAATTTTGTATATCTCAATTAAAATAACAACATAAAACAGAACATAAAATGGCATTAGAAATCACAGACGCATCTTTCGAAGAAGTAGTTTTAAAATCAGACAAACCAGTATTAGTAGACTTTTGGGCTGCTTGGTGTGGACCTTGTAGAATGGTAGGACCAATCGTAGACGAAATTTCTTCGGAATATGATGGTAAAGCTGTTGTGGGTAAGGTAGATGTAGATAACAATCAAGAATTTGCGGCGAAATATGGTGTAAGAAACATACCAACCGTTTTAATATTTAAAAACGGAGAAGTGGTTGATAAGCAAGTTGGTGTGGCTCCTAAAAATGTGTACACAGGTAAAATAGATGCTGCTTTATAGTAGTATATCCATTTATAAATAAAAAAAGGTTTGGCTTAGGTCAAACCTTTTTTTATTTTAGAACTTTAGTAATTTAATTGATGATAGAGCACCGACTTTTTGTCTATGGAACCTTAAAACCTGGTTGTGAAAATGATTCTATTTTAAAAGAAATAGGAGGCGATTTTAAAAAAGCAACACTTTTTGGGTTTACTTTTGATAAAAAATGGGAAAGCAAAACAAGATATCCAGGTTTAATAGCATCACATGCAAAAAGTAAGGTTGAAGGCTATTTATTTACTTCAGTAAAATTAGAACATAACTGGCGTATAATTGATAACTTTGAAACGAACATGTATAACAGAACAGAAGTTGTTATTAAACTGAATAATAATTTACAGCTAGCAGCTTATACATATCTCATAAATCCAAATTTTAAAATAGCAAATACTCAAAACATCATATGAAACAATTTTGTAATAGTTTACTAATTATTTTTTTATTGATGTCTTGTGCATCAGACCGTAAAAAACTGATTATAGAAAAAGGGATCTCTTACGAATTAGCTCAATACAGAAAACAACAACTTTCGGATATTGTGTATCGTTTACACTTTTCGATTCCTAAAGAAAAAGATCTTCCCATACCTACTGTATTACAAGTAGAATTTACGGTAAACGATTTACAAAATGATGTTTTTTTAGATTTTAATGAGGCTACTGAAAAGCTCAAAACGATTACAATAAATGATAAAAAGACTAGCATAAATCATCAAAAAGAACACATCATTGTAGCCAAATCTTTATTACAATTAGGTAAAAATACAGTAGCCATTACCTTTGATGCAGGTGAAACTTCACTCAATAGAAATAATGAGTTTTTATATACTTTGCTAGTGCCAGACAGAGCCAGTACGTTGTTTCCTTGTTTCGATCAGCCAGACCTAAAAGCCAATTACCATTTAACCCTAACTACCCCAAAAGATTGGCAAGTATTGGCAGGGGGTAAATTAACAAGTAGTAAAGCCTTACAAGAAGGTTTTATAACACATGTTTTTGATGAAACAGATGTAATGAGTACCTATTTGTTTTCTTTTGTAGCTGGTAAATTTACCGAGCAAACGCAAAACCCTGGGGCCTTTGATATGCGTTTTTTATATAGAGAAAATAACCCAGAAAAGATTGCAGAAAGTGTAAATGAGGTGTATAAAATACATCAAAATGCAGTAGACTTTTTAGAAAGCTATACTGCTGTATCATTCCCATTTCAAAAGATGGATTTTGCTGCGATTCCCCCTTTTCAATATGGGGGTATGGAGCATGTGGGTGCTATACAATACAGGCAGTCGTCTTTGTTTTTAGATAAAAATGCCACACAAAATAGAAAACTAGGTAGAGCTAAGTTAATTGCCCACGAAACTTCACACATGTGGTTTGGTGATTTGGTGACCATGAAATGGTTTAATGATGTTTGGATGAAAGAGGT
>Ga0228622_1000190_pt1 | contig 42718 bp, 68 predicted proteins | sample 26DmetaG_FD_186035 | JGI IMG/M metagenome (GOLD analysis project Ga0228622, IMG submission 186035) | Seawater microbial communities from Monterey Bay, California, United States - 26D | ecosystem: Environmental > Aquatic > Marine > Coastal | place: USA: California | collected 2016-10-01
CGACACTGACTTTAGTGACAAAAAAATCGACGTATGGCCTGCTAGGTGGAGTCATATTGAACTGGGTAGTGAATGTAAGCCCGTCATCAGCGTTAGACGCTACGTTGGCAATGAAGAAGATGGCATCCTTGACATTGGTTATGCTTATCAAGGCGACACCACTTTCGACACTGGGCACAAAATACCAGCCTACCTGTTAAACCAACTGAACAAGGGGAAATAAAATGGATAAACAGCATTTGGATTTATTGATGGATTTGCTAGATGATGGTATGTGTTTGGCCTTGTCTCACAATCAATATGACGGGTTAAAAAGCAACCATGACCTGAGCGAAATATCAATTGAATTGAATGGTGATTACTTCACCGCTCGCAAACTAAACCAAGGGGAATAAAATGGTTAAAGTTTTAAAAAAAGGCAATGGTAAATTTGGTAACGAGTTAGAATTTTACACAACCTCCCTTGAAGATAGCATACACGAGGCGGGTCATGTGGTTGTCCGAGACTGCGATTGTCAAATGGAGAGGACTTACTATGTAGGTTTGACGCAAGAGCTAGATAACTTTGAACCAGTTAAAATTGAATCTATAGAGCAAGTAATTAAGGCGTGGCTTACTGGTTCAGTTTGGTTTTAATAAAAGGGCGTTTGCTTAGTTGAGCCCCCTTTGATAAGATTTAGCCGAGGTTAATTTCGATTAGGGGGGTTTACTTTATATTCCCCAGGGCTCATAATATAATCGTACATTAAATAAATCAACCGGAGAACAACATGACTACTTTTCAAATCGGACAAAAAATTCGCTCTTATGACTTCGTCTCACGCGATGACTGCTACATCGAGGGCATTATCACTAGCATTGATAATGGCATAATTCAATTTAGGGTGACAAAGGCAATCTCTGAGGGTGAAGAACATACAAACTGTCCGTATGTTATGTCAACAAGTGATCTTGGCAAAGACTGGACCGATAGCATTTACGAAGATTTAGGTCGTCCACGCATCCAGTCAATCTAACCTAACCGCCCCTTCGGGGGCAACTAACCCCATTAACGGAGAACGACATGAACATAAAAACTAAACTGCTCGATAGGATCAACCAAAGGCTTACCGAAACTAAATCGCCTTGCAAACTTTACGCAACGGAGTTAGCAGCTAATAAAGCTGGTTTAAAGGTCGCAGAAAAAGCAGCTAAACACTTTTCCCAACATGGCCAGGAAGATATAATCCCAGCCGACTATATCGTTATATACATCCCCTCTATCCAAAAATGGACACCTTGCATTAATCTTACGGAATTACTTTCAAGACGAGATAGCACTGGAGGTTATCTTGGTATTTGCACCGACTACTACACTTGGTAGTTAATTGGCGCCCTCCGGGGCGCATTTTTTACATTAAATAATTGGAGAACCAAACAATGCTTAAAAAAATCTATTTAACTTTAATATTAATCGTTGCTACAATCGTGCTATACGCTTCCGTATGGTCCTATTTTACGTTACCCATTGTAGGTATTAATTCCGACGGAAAATGTGCTTATATTATTGATAGCAAAGGCGTTAAGGACAGTACTTGCGCCAATATTCCCAACAAATATACCATGGAGTTTGTTCAATGATTAACTTTAAACTGTCTGAGTTTGATTGTACCCACACTGGCAAAAATGAGATGGATGCCTTGTTCTTAGCTAAAATAGATGAATTAAGAAATAGGTGTGGTTTTCCGTTTACCATTACTTCGGCATACAGGGATATAACCCACCCGATAGAAGCTAAAAAGAGTAGGGGTGGTACACATACCCAAGGCATAGCTGCTGATATTAGAGTAGCTAATGGCAGTCAAAAGCATACTATTGTTAAGGAAGCAATGGCTATGGGCTTTACGGGTATTGGTATAGCTAACACCTTTATACACGTAGACACCCGTACTACGACCCCCGTAATTTGGACTTATTAATCTTAGGCCGTACGTTTCCACATATAAACAGTAACATAAGGCTGGAGGTTAGCATTAGCCCCACTAACACCTTCGACGCTATTGGTAACGCCAATGCCTGTAACAGCCGAATCGGTTGAAAATGTTTGCTGGGTACTTCTTTGGTCTGGTGCACCACCGTCGTCTGTAAAACCACCAACGTATTTTTGCGCCGTAACCGAATGTGTATGCCCAGGGTCAACTACGGTAGCTGTGTGGGTATGATTAACTAACACAGCGTCTTCACTACCCCCAGTCTTTTCAGACCCATCAAAGTTAGTGTTGCTACTATCAAAACCTGCCATAACTTTACCTTGACCAAACGGCACCCAAGTACCAAATCCTAGTAAAGTAGACGGGTTAGTACTATTACTGGCATTAGTATAAATAGAACCAACGGGAAGGGTTAAACTTAGGTAGGCTGCTAGTTTAGCAGGGGTTACGGCTTTAGTGTCGTCTGTACCCGAGTTAGTTTCTGCTTGTGTTGCAATTTCAATTTTACCTTTTACGGTCTCTGAAGCATCTGGTAAGCTTTCTCCGTTAAATATAAATTTTCCCGACGCGGTATTATATTGGAAACTGTTAGGAACTCCTGCTTGCATATCGTTACCAACCAAAGGAGTACCGTTTGCTCTAACTAAGTCTTTAATACCTAGTGCGCCAACATTTACTGTTGCTGGACCTGTGTTAGATAGGCTGGGGATAAACCTAATTTTCATCCCGTTAAAATAGCTTGGTGGGTGTTGTTTACCACCTACAGTAGTTAAAACATAGGAATTTACAGAACCGGAATCGGTATAAAAATCCCCTCCAGAAGCATAGACCGAAATAGCTTTTGATAATTGGAATAAATCTAAAGGAGATAATGTTATATTGGCATCTTCGATAACATTTTGAATTTCGGAAGGTACCTCATTCCATTCTACGGCGGGTAAAAAACCGCCTGTTACTTTGTCATTTAAATCTTGCATAATTACACCTTCTCAAAAATTACCTGACAGTTTGCAGGTTTAGTTTTATTAAATAAACATGTTAATAACGATATTTCAGAAGACCCAAAAGGAATAGGGTAAATGTAAGTGAAGTCGTAACCTTGGGTCACGTCGTATGTTACAACAATTGAATATCTTGATTCTTTTCTATCCCTAAAGTTTACCCCAGGGGCTATAGAAGGGTTGTTAAAAACATCTTCGCCCGCATAAACGCCTACGGTTAATCCAAACTTAGAGGCTAAATTAATAAAGTCGTTGGCGGTTTGAATTCCCATGGATGCTAGCTTTACTAAAATTGCGGTTCTTCTTTCTAAATTAGATCCTTGTCCGGAAAAGCAACTGTCTGGAATACCTAAAACAAACTCCCATTCATCCAAAAACTTGTTTGTATTGTCAGGCAAATATTCTTCCAACAATTCGTTAATATATTGGTCGCCTTGGATTATTCGTAAAGCTAACCCTTTTAGCAACGATCTTAAATTAGAATCTTTTACAAACTTTGCTGCAAATAGTTCGTCGTTAGGTAAATATTGGGCAAGAGAATTAGTGTATAAATTAAGTACTTCGTCCCTTAAAACCTTTGCGGGTCCGGATATAGCTTTTTCAGCACTACCTATAGGCTTAACTGCGATAGGAGATTTATTAGTCATAATGTTTGCCTACTTTTTCCAATTAGATAAGCCTTTAAGGCCAAAAGAAGCTGCTATAGCGGCTGCTAAAAACCCTTTGTAATATTCAGGCATTGCGTCTAGAACAACAAAACCTTGCTGAATGTATGGAACTAAGCTAGGTATAAATGCGCCAATCATAGGTATAGAAAGAACAATGACAAACCATTCGTCCTTCCATGATGTCTTGCTACCTTCAGCCATCATCTTTTCCCAGTTCTCTTCGGACTGCATAGCTTTAATTTTTACTTCCTGCTTAACCTTAGCTTCTTGTGCTTTACCCTGCATCCATGTAGTAGCTAATTCCCCAACAACACTGAGTAATTGTATCATTATTTGTCTACCTTATCGTCAAGTTTGTCGTCGATTCGAATAAGCATAGATTTAATTTCAGCAATATCCAGCTGGTAATCGTCGCGTCTAACGTATGTGCTCGATGTATAGCGTTCTATAGCTTTAACATCTTTTTGTAAATTACTAACTGCATCCCACACAGCTCTTAAATACCACCCTACAAATATTGACACTAAGCCTAAGAGAGAGTTGAATAGTGTTTGAAATTCCACAAAAAGTTCCTCAAGTTTTAATTAATTTTATAATCAAAGCGTTAGGGTCAAGTTCCCACCACCTTTCCTGATTAGACCAAGCCCTTGGGTTATGGTGGTGGTTATTATGCCAACCTTCCCCCAAAGTAATTAAGCTAGCAATCCAACTGTTTCTTGCTTCATCTATACCTAAATCATAGGTTTTATAACCATGTTTATGGGCAATAACGATAATAGCGCTTGAGCTGTGTAAGCACAGTGAAGCAGGGATAGCATACATGTAGATGATTAACAGTGGGTCTATTAATGCTAAGATGATGTTGAAGCAAAGAATAATTGCAAAGTAATGCTTGTGCATTAACTTCTGAAATTTGTCTTTACGTAAATCTTTAATTAGCCTTAAGTCTAAATGGTCTATATCCCAAACCCCAAACCATGCGCGGGCATTTCCTAATAAGTAAGGGCTGTGTGGGTCTTTAGGAGTTTCGGTATTGCCATGGTGTTGTCTGTGTAATGTAACCCAAGCAAGCGGGCTACCTACGCTTGTTATTACACCTATTACACTTAAAACTTTTTCAATTACAGGGTAAGTGTTAAAGCTTCGATGTGCTAGAAGCCTGTGGAAACCAATGTTTATACCAAGAACGCCTATAGTCCAGTAGGTAAATAAAGCTATCCAAGCATAATGTGAAGATGCCCCCATAAATAAATATACAATACCTGCTAGGCCTATAATGTGGTTAAATACCTGTAAACTTCTTACGCCTATGTTGTGATTCATACAGCCTCCTTCTTTTGGAAAATGTATTTAACTAAATAACCAGAAAAATCATATTTACCTGTTATTATTTGTTTAGGTTTATGATGATGGGTGTTCTGATAGCTTTCGCCAAAGGTGAAGATATTTAAAAAGTGGCAGTCCAGACTCTTGTCTCCTGTATCCCATTTTTGATGCCCTATCATATGACCAAATACGCCTGTCATTTGAAGGCTGAAGAAAGTCATAGCACCGGGTAAAGCCCAAGCCCAAATTACTAGCTCTGGATTAATTAAAGCCAAAACAGTAACATAGCCTACGACTAACCTGAAATAGTTATCATGCAGCCACTTGTGTGCTTTATCCCTAATCAAATCTTTAACAGTAAGAGGGAGAATAACAGAAGCCCACGGCCCTAAGACCCAAGCCTTAATAAAACCGTTATGAGGGTAGTAAGGGTCTGAGCCTTCATCGTCTGACTTAGCATGATGTTGTCGATGCTGCCCTACCCAGCTTATAGAGCTTCCAATGCTGGCAAATGTACCAGTAAGTAGTAAAAACCACCACCAAAACTTATTTGTCTTGTAAGACCTATGCGAGAATAGCCTATGGAAACCCGCAGAAACGCCTGTGTTAAATACAATCCAAACGGCTAAAGCGGTGGCTAACCCCCACCAAGAAAAGTAGAAGGTTAGCCCTAATATACCTACCAAGTTAGTAGTAAACAATGTAAGTTTTACTTTGTGGTAGAAATTCATATGTCACCTATGGTTTATAAAAAAGTACACCAATAGCAGGGGTTTCACCCGCCTTAATCACTGCTGTATCAATACTCTCAAAATGAATAACCTGATGCCTTTCATAATTTATGTCATTTACCGAAATACCGTCTTCTGCAAGGAACAGTCGTTTACCTTTGACACCAGTAAGAGTTTGGGCTTCGTTAGGAGATAATTGTAGTACATCCCCATCCCACCCCTTACCGCTGATGCAATAATAACGGCCCTTTTCGGTGGCAGACATATTAATCATTCTCTCGCCACATTCAGTTAAAGGCTCTGTCTCACCCCGTGGAGGTACGATAATTTTACCGTCTTCTCGTCTCTGTTCTACCCTTAGTTCCATATTAGCATCATAAGCATTTATAGAACCTGAAGTTAGAAAAGCCACGCCTCCTGTCGTATCTTGGTTTACAGTCATTGTTTGAAAGGTCTCGCCCTCTTTAAATACGGCTGTCATAATACCAAAGCCGTTTGTGAAGCTAGTAACCACAGTTTTAAATCGCCACTCAGCCATTATAAAATCACCTCTGGTTGACCTGCATAACCTGAAGGCTCTTCTACAACTGAACCAGTAACACCAACCTCAGGAACGTCTAAAGTTTTCTCTAGCTCCCTCCAATGTGCTACTGGCGAGTAGCTCTTTATAACACCCTCAAATTCCTGCCCATCAAAAGGTATAGGAACACCTATTAAGACTGTTTCACGTTCTGCCGAGGTATACTCGACCATCATAGTTCTTGACTCTTCATCAACATCTATAATTTTATATTCATATGTTATTTGCATTTTAATTTCCTATGCGATTGCGCCCAATCTGCTGCCTGTATTAATCCAAGTTATGTTTGAGTTGCCGTTTACTGCTTGTCCCGCAGGGCCACCAGTACCGACAGTCATCTGTGCATGCCCTTCACCGTCACTACCAGCAGCACCAACATTGCCGCCGTTACCGCCAGCCTTACCAATTGTTTCGCCACCAGCACCACCAGCACCTGCTGAAGCTAATGTTCCAGACGCGCCCGCCGTTGCGTTACTATTCCCACCTGCGCCACCCGCAGAATTTATATTGCTGGAACGGCCGCCACCGCCACCACCACCAGCACATGTAGCGCCATTACAACTTTTCCCTGAGCCACTACCACCGCCACCGCCGCCACCAGCCCAAATGTTTCCTTGGTTATCTATAGAAGCTGCGACAGCAACCCTTAAGGCTCTACCGCCTCTGCCCCCGCTTCCTGATGTACCATTATGAAAAGAGCCGTTACCCCCGTTACCACCACGACCTCGTATTTGCCCGTTATTAATTAGGGTTACACCAGTAGGGAAAGAGCCATCTATTGTCATAGCCGCAGTGCTGTTCCCAGCAGTATTGCCTGAGATAACAACACCGCTATTAATAGTACAAATGACAAAAGTGCTTCCATCCCAACCAGCCGCTAAAGCTAATGCGCGAAGGTTTGCATTGGTTGTGTTTGATGTAATGTTAAACGCAAAGAGAGCGCTCGTGCCGTAGAAGTTACTCAAACTAATAGCGCCAGAAGTAGGAACTGCACCATTAGTCCCTGAAGTGCCAGAGGGTACATAAAGTCCACCAGCGTAGTATTCTGAAAGGCTAATAGGGTTACTGCCACCAAACTCAGTTTGAATGTCGGATAAAGATAAAGCGCCAGAAGTAGGCAAAGCCATTACTTAACCCCTTTCAACTCATCAATTTCTGCCTTTAACTCTTTGATTGCTTCAATCATTAAGCCCATCATATTGCCATAGGCTACGGTTAAAGTGCCATCGCTAGTTTTAGTAACTGCTTCAGGTAAAACTGCTCGAACTTCTTGGGCTATAACACCTGTTTGTCTTGGTGTATCAATATCAGTACGGTCAAAGGTGTAACCATTTAGTAAGTCTACTTTATTTAGCGCATTAGCAATAGGCTCAATGTTATCTTTAATGCGTAAATCAGAGTAAGCTGTAACGTTACCTGTTGCTGTAATATCGCCTGCTACTTGTAGCTTAGTACTAGGACTACTCGTGCCAATGCCCACGTTGCCACTACCGTCGATACGCATGCGCTCTGTAAGTGTGTCACTAGAGCGAGTAGAAAAAGCCATACTTGCTTCAACATAGTTAGCGCTTTCAGGAACAGATGTGATTGCTCCAACATCTTTGCCTGTACCTACTGTATCTGTTCCTCCAAAAAGAAGTCTTGCCTGTTTTAAAGTGGTATTAGCGGTACTAGTATTGGCAATCGAAATTCCGTCATTGTTCGTTGTTGTGCCAACCTGAAGTCTAGCCCCCGGCGAACTCGTACCAATCCCTACATTACCACTACCATCTACAGTAATGTCATCGTGATTAGCTATGCCCAAGTTAGTAAGGGCAGTTGCTGCACTATCTAAATCAGATAAGTTGTTACTTTTTGTTACAAAGCCACTAACGTCTATGCTGGCTGCACTAGCCGCTGCCTCTGTTGCACTTGTAGCTGCTGCACTAGCAGAGGAAGCTGCATTGGTAGCTGAGGTAGCTGCGTTACTCTCTGATGTACTAGCATTAGTAGCAGATGTACTAGCTGCGCTTGCAGAGTTTGCAGCATTAGTTTCTGATGTGCTGGCATTAGATGCGCTTGTAGCCGCCTCAGAAGCCTTTGTAGTGGCAGTTGTTGCACTACCCGCTGCACTACTAGCACTAGAGGCTGCAGAGCTGGCAGAAGAGCTTGCAGACGTTGCTGAAGCTGCTGCATTAGTTTCTGATGTGCTGGCATTGGACGCTGAAGTAGAGGCACTAGTAGCAGACGTAGCTGCATTTGTTTCTGAAGTTGCTGCATTAGTTTCGCTAGTAGCAGCATCACTAGCTGAAGAGCTTGCATTGGTCTCTGAGGTACTAGCATTAGATTCAGAAGTAGCAGCATTACTAGCACTTGTTGCAGCGTTAGATGCAGAAGTAGCAGCACTTACTGAACTCTGAGCTGCGTTAGCTGCGCTCGCTGCTGCGTTATTTGCACTTACAGACGCCTCAGAAGCCTTAGTTGAGGCTGTAGAAGCACTAGAGGCTGCTGCTGTTTCACTTACCAAAGCTGCTGCTGCGCTTGCCGCACTTGCCGCTTCAGAGGCCGCCGCATCAATAGCATACTGGACCACGTCTTCATAAGCTGACGCATTGTAAGTACACGACACAACAGCGGTGCCTGTTAAGGTTATTGGTACTGGTGATACCTTTGTATAGGTGCCGTTGACCAGTGTTGCTCTAATGTCACCGCGAACAATTGTGCTTGCGCCATCATAGGTCCCGATACCACATTCACGGCTGGTGCCGTCCTCTATAGAGTAAAACACATCACCGGCAGCTAAAGCGCCCGAGAAAGTTGCTTGTCCGGTAGCTGCACCGGCAAGAATGATATCGCCTGTGCCGAGCGTGGAGCAGCTCTCTGCTACCCAGTTTCCTGCTTGTGTTGTCATCGCTCAATCCTCACTTGTAGTGCCGTTCCTGACCATCTGGTGTCTCGGTCATTATTCTGAATAGATGCCAGTGACTCTTTAAATCTGGCGTCCCACATGTTTGCTGCTTCGGCGTCCTTAACAAAAGCGTTTATCTCTACACACAAGCCAAAAACATAACAGTCAGGGTACAGCTTGCTTAACCAGTTAGTATGCAACACCGGTGATAATTCCGGTAAATTTTGATAGTACACCAGCTGGATAATTTTATCTGACTGTGCCGGATGTATTCGAAGCTGGTCATCTATGATTGCATAAGCGATATCATTAAATGACTTGCCCTCACGGTTGTTAAGCTGTTCCGGTGAAAGATATTTGGGCGTAATTGTCTTGCCGCCGCCAACAGGAGAAACCTCTATATCCCTTAAACCATCGAAGTCAACTGGCAATCCATAATATTCTTGACCCGAATTTGACTCAATCGATACCCTAGACACCATCTTCTGTGTATTGAGCGGGCGGTTAACCCTAGACTCGACAATTCGCAAAAATGAGTCCATGTTGCTGGTCACCTCCGCTTCAGACCTGTCTGCGTACCCCAGCGCCATGTCAATTATCTCAGTATAATTCATGTGTTATTTACCTTGCTTTGGACCGGCAGGGGTTGCCACCTTAGTTTTAAGGTTGGCGTACTTTGTAAATACTGCTGTGATGGGGTTCTTTTTACGCATCATCATGAGCGGTTTACGTGCCATTAGAATCTCTCCATCAGAACCCATTCAGGCTCAAGTAATTGAATGCGCCGTAATGCGCTCATCCTGTCAGCCTCTTGCGGAGCTTTCAGGTCGTTGTATATGTCCGGGTGCTTACGTTTAAATAGCTCCCACTCCATATTGCTCGGTATAGAAAGCGTTGCCCTCACGTCCTCATTTTCATGCAGTCCAAGCTTCATCTTATCAAGCATTTGACTGTTACGAATCTTCTTATTAATCTCTAGGCTTGCCTTGTTGTGAAACTTAGTGTCCACATACAGCGTGTCGCCCTCAGTTACAAGTCGGGTCGTGTGATGACGGTCGTGTGAGGTTATTTCGTCTTGCAAAGCTCAAGTCCTTTGTACGCTTTAGCTTGAGCTGTCGATAGCGCAACAATATCACCGGGGACGCATCGGCCCGCCTCTGTGTATAGGTTAACGCTTGTTGTATTCTTATATGTGGATAACTTCGGTTTTGCCTTACTTGGTGTGGTCATGTTCAAACTCCAGTTGTAAAAAAAGAGGACGGCCGATTATTCAGCCGTCCTCCCTAGTTTCTTACTAAGCTACGCCAGCTAGAGCGTAATCGATATCAGCAACAATTGCGTTACCTTCTTCGTTCAAGCTACATAACGTAACGTCAACCGTAATCTCACGGTTTTCGCCAAGACCATCACGAGATAATTCCTTAGTCTCGTATCCTTGCAAGTAGCTACGTTCCCATAACTCTGGGTCTAATAGATACAAGTCAGCAGCGCCTGTGCTGCTATCGCTTTGGAAACGGTTAGGAACTAATTCTAATGTACCGAAGTTAGTTACCAAGATGTTAACAGAACCTTGAGCGACAACACCGCCACCTGAGCGACCACCGCCAGTAGCATTATCGGTACGGTTGCTGTTATCAACATCAGATTGTAATGTAGCAACACGAGCAGAGCTAGTGAATAGGTAGTCAGATAGAACCTCAATTACAGCAGGGGTAGACATTGCTACAGATGGGTTACCACCGTTCTCGTAAGCAACACGCATCATTGATTTGATGGTAGTCTCGCTTAAAGCACGTTTAGTACCAGCAGTAGCTGCTGTTGCTGGGAAGCCACCGGGGTTACCAGATAGTATAGGGTCAGCACCACCAACACCACGGTCAGCATTTGTTGAACCTTGGCCTGTAGCAATCCATGCGCCGATACCAGCTAACTTAGATGCAACAGATGTACCATTACCTTCAACAGCAGCGTTACCAGATACTAATGCAGCTTCTTCATCACGACGAGCAGCCTTCTGGCGCCTCATCAGCTGACGAACTAGCTCATCACTTGAACCGATTGTGTCAGAGCTACGACCACGGTCAGAAACACGTACTGTTTTGCTCATGATTTGGTGGTAGTTAGAAATACGCTCACCTGTAACGGTGTCGTCTAATCCAGCAGAACTTGAACCATCGATACGTGCGTTATCTTTGTTCGCAGCTTCTAATGATTCGCGTACCCATGACTTGAGATGGTTTTGTGATGTATCAGAACCGATCATGTCACAGAAAGGACGATCTACTGGGGAAACGTCAAAGATTTGATCCATAACGTCTTCGTGAATTTGACCACCAACCGCCACATCGGACAGGTTGACTTCGTCTAATTGATTTGCAGCCATGATAGGCTCCTTATATAGTTAATAAATAAATAAATAAAATACAATCGTTATCTACCTATCAATTTCCATATAGCTCTCGCCTAGACTTTGATGGCCGGTATCTCTACCTTAATTGCTGTCGCCTATTATATAACACATCTCGTGTCAATGCACTAGGCTAAAAAAAACCACCATGTTTTTCAGGCATGATGGTAATTGTTATACACCTTAGCGTTTACTGAATATCGCCTTGGCCGCTGCCAGCTCAGTGTGACGGTTACGGTTGGCTGAAACAGCCTTCTTTGCCGCAATTACTTGCTGGTCATCCTTTTCTTTAAACCTGCCATTTGAATGCCTTAGAACCTTGGGAGCGCTGCGCACACGCTTGACCTCAGCAGCACCGCCAGCAAGTTGAGCCTCCGCCTTAAGCAGTCGATGAACCACGCTGACAGCTAATGGGTCGCGTGTATTGCGCAACATTTCATCAGTGTAACCCATGCCCTTTAACAGCTCACGTATCTGGCCCTGCTCCTCTGAACGCACAGCCGGGTCCGACCATGTTGGTATGAGCTCAATTAGCTTTTCCCCCATTGCCTGCATGTACTGGCCCTGCTGAATCTCTTCTTGTTGAGCAAGTTGCTGTATAGTCTGCTGCGCTCGCTGGTGACGCTCCATGAACTTCTGACGAGCCAATGCAGCCTCCCCGGGAGATTCTTGCTCGAACCTCTCCCAGTCTATATTGTTAAATTCCTTCTGGACATCCTGCAGCTCATAGTTAGCCATCTGGACCTGCTCACTGACCTGCTGCTGTGCTTGCATACCTGTGTCTCTTTGCTCAAACTCAGCGGCTTGACTGTCCAACTTCTCCTGAAGCTGTGTGTTAGCTCGGACCGCAGCTTGGTATTCGTCCTTTAGCTTACCGACCGGAATAGGGTCCTGATTATCACCCATTCCAATCTCGATGTCGTACAGATAGTCAACATCAACCTCGATAGCCTCAGCTAACTGCTTTAGAGTCATCGGGCCTTCATCGTTTGATTCGCCCTCTTCCTCAGTTACCTCTTCAGGCTCTTCGCCTTCAGTAATGACAGCTTCTGCACCAATATCCTTTACCGCTTCAGCCTCCACAACGCTTTCAACTGGCGCCTCTGTGCTACCGTTTAAAATTGCTGCTGCTTGTTCTATTGCGTTATCTTGTGCCATGTGGATATGTCTCCTACCCGTTAACTATAGTATTGTCGTTCTCCGCCAGAATGACGGCTATCTCTTTAAAGTAAAATGTATCAGCATCCATGATATCGGAGATAATGCGCCTCTCCTCTAATGACGCCGTTCTAAACTTGGCTATCATTTTTGTATCTACCCTTAGCTTGATCTCCTCATGAACATCAAGGTTATCGTTCATGTATTTAGCATAGGCCAGTAATCTCTCGTTACTTACGCTCATCTGTTACTCCAATGTTATATCGCTGATTAAAGCTAAGTGGATGGTCCACTACTTATTTTCCTCATTTGTTGCCTTGGCATCTGTGCCGTACTGCAATTCTAGCTTGGTAAGCTCTAACGCCTCATCAGTCGCCATCTTGTCATATTTGTACTGGGTCTCATCAGCTTTGTCTGCTGCATCAACCATAGCAGCCATACGATCAAGCTCCTGCTTCATACCCTCAATCTGAACCTTGGCTTGCTGTGCCTGCAGTGCCGCTTGGCCTTTCATCAGCTCACCTGTAGCCATGTCGTTTTGAGCCTTAGCCATCGCTTGTTGAACTAACTCCTCTTGCTGGCGCATTGCCTCAGACTGCTGCTGCTTGCCTTGAGTTGCTCGCACACCTTCCTCGGACTCAGGGTCTGTGAAAAATCTATCGGGCGCTTTAATCCCTTCCAGCTTCATGACCTGACTGATAGTCGTGTAAGCCTTTGACTCTTCAAACATAACCGAGCCAAGCCCCGCCAGCTTCTCTTGTAACTGTATTGCCTCGCGCAACACATTAGCCTGACGTACACGCTCCGCATTGCTTGAACCAATCTGAACAGATACGTTAGCTCTGGATTGCCATTGTGAAGGCATAGACTTAATCCACCGGCTGCCAATTCGGGCTTGTAGCTCACCCTGATAATTTTCACGAATCAACTTATGCAGCTCAATGAAGATGCCGCGTATAACAGTTTCACCCATGCTTTTCGCTATAAGTGAATTAGTTAACTCCATGCTAGACATGACACGTTCCATCGTGTGGTCGCCGCCCTGACCTACAGCAGCGTTAGCCGTGTTTGCCATGCCGATAGCACTGCCGCCACGTTCTTTGCGCTGCTCATTCATGTATGACAGTAGTGAGTAGGCGGTCTGCGACACTTCACCCTTGGGTAGCTCAAAGACAGACCCCGGGGTTTCTGCGCGAACCAGTCCACCGGTCCTTGATGTCAACAAGTCATCAATATTTACCTCGCCAGTGATTACACCCATACGTGGATTAGCTGCGAGCTGTGTTGCGTCAACAACACTGCGAATTAAAGGTGTCTTGGTATCTTGAATCTCACGTAGTCGCTCGAACAAGCTGATGCCCTTGTACTTGTGAGGCATCAACGTGGCAACGCCACCGACTAATGAGACAGAATTAACTGGGTCGTTAGCAAGCAAGTGGTTACCGTCACCAATAACGACTTTACGCCTCTCAGCAATACCGTCGCCATCGTAGTCTACCAAGATGTAGCACTCGAACACCCGTTTAATCGATGTAGCTTCATGGGATGAGCTGTAATCAAACTCTTCTGACTCCCGGCTCCGTGATAATGATTCGATATTTGTGCTGTAGTCGGGTAATAGCGCAACAATTTCAGGGTCGAAGCCCTGAGCTATCAGGCTTGATGATGTTTCAGCCTTTTCATGGCACACAACTCGAGCATCATCTAAAAACGGGCTATTGTGGTCGCCGTTAACGATAACCTCTTCAGGTGACAGTGATTTAATGACTGGCTTACCAATAATGGTTGTGCGCTTGATTCTAATATGAAATGTTTCTTGGATAGGCGGTGCTAAGTCGGGAGATACTCCCATCTCGACTAGCAATTTGCGCTCAGGGGTCTCCTCCATTGCTTGCATCTCTTCCTCACCGTCTACAACTTGCTCGCATATCTCGACTTCTTGTCGTGGTGCTGTCGGTGCAAGTATTTGCTGTAGCGCTGCCTGATTTACGTTCTCATACTCCTCATAAACGACATTGGCGCGTTCATCCCAGTAGACCTTTGCGGTACAGTTGCGGTGGAGAAGCGCATCCTTTAGGAGCTCCTGCAGTAATGTCCAGCCATTATACTCTTCAAAAAACAGGTAGTTAACTAACGCAGATTCTGCCTCTGCACTATCTTCGTCACCCTCTCCTGATGGGACATAGAAGCCAATACTGTCCGTTGAAAATGTCGGCATGATCTCAGCGACCGTCGCCTCGATGCCGTCCATAACATCCATGCTCACATACCGGGAGGCACTTTTGTCTTTCGCTGTTACAGCCGGTATACCCGGCAGCTTGCCCAGATAATAGTCTAAAGGTAAGCTGATGTCGTTATCATTCTCTGCATCAAGACCGCCGCCAATACCACGGCTTATCTCCTCCATACAGATTGAGACCAGCTGGTCATCACTCATTTGATTTGGTTTATTAGCCATTAATATTCTCGCCCCAGTCGGTGTATTTGGATTTATGTTTAATCTCTTTATTAGCAAAGCACATCATAACAGCATCAGCTAAGTTGGGAGATGGTATCTTTCTGTTTTTCATTTCAGGTTTTGATAGTATCTGAACAAATGTATTGTTAGCTGTGCGCTTGCGCGGTACCCGTACCAGCTCAGACTTTAGCTGTGCCAAGCCTTTAATCGTTGAGTCAATGCTCACCATTTCGGCGGGGTCGCTGTATACGCCCTTCTCGACAGCGTTGTATGTGTTTTCAAACCTGTCACGCAAAAGCCAGTACGCCTGCGCCCTTTTGTTCGAGAACAGGTCGCCATGCATTATGTCGCCCTTGTATTTCTTGTCCGCATATTCTGGGGTGGCACCACCACTGAAGCCCTCAACAGCCATAGCATAGTTGCCGAGCCTGTCATCTAGGCCCACCTTGACGCCAGCGCCGATACCGACCGAGTCGTATACCAAATTAGTGCACCTTTCGTCATAAGCTATCTGGAACGCTTTATCAATAGCATCGCTCAGGTCGCCCTCACCCCATGCCTCAGCTTTAGTGATAACTACACCATTTCGCACTGCAACGGCCTTGTCATCCGAGCCTTCATCAGCCGGGTCAAACCCCATCGCTTTAACGCCACGGTCCATACCTTTAATTTTGAGATGAGCATCAACTGCTGCGTCTACCCACTCAGGCATTATAATGGAGTCATCGACAGCGTCGTTATATTTACCTTCCCAGATCCAATTGTACTTAGCCCTTGGCAGGTTATTGTAGTCCCATGAGCGCAGGGCTTCACCCTCCTCACCGAACCACGGGTTATCACGCCAGTTGATGACAACTATCAGGTGTAGATCGTCTTCATAATAGCCATCACGGTCAAGCTGCTTCTGATAGGGAACAATGAATCGTTGAGAGAATGGGTCGGCAGATGATTGTGGGTTAGCACTAAACCAACATTCTGAACCGGGGTTCCGCAAAATGGTTGGCAGCAACTTGTCAATGGATTCTTGACTCATGGTGTGAGCTTCTTCAAACCATGAATATTTGTAGCCTTCTGCTGACTGTATTGAGTCAGGGCTACGACTAGCACCCTTGTAACGAGTAACGGCTCCATTTGGGGCCTGCACTCGGTCCTTGGTTACCTCCCAGCCATCCAGCTGAAGTCTGCGCTTGACTGACCCCTGAAATACCCTGTGCACTGAGTCAGTTATTGAATCTTGGAACTCACGCAAACAATAGATGTCAGCCTTCTCTGTGTCCATCTTCATTGTGAAGATATCACCGAAGCCAACTGACTTACCACTGTTCCTACCACCAATAGCCACCTTGATAGGCTTGTTCTTGGTCATAAGAGGCTTAAGCTTAGCGTTAACCTTTAGATTGGGCATCGCTGTCCGGCTCAATGAACTCGACGGTGTAATGGGTATCGACTGCTCCACCACCTTCACCAGTAACCTCAACCTGCTTAAGTTTAGGTTGCACATATACCGCTACCTTGTCCCATGCGTTTATAGCGTCATTAGCTGCAGTCGAAGCACCGCGCAACGCCTGAACTACCGCCTTGGCGTCATCCTCGTCAGAAGGCACTCCATTAGCTGTAGCTGTGTGCAATGTTTGCATCGCTGCGTCCGCGATACCTTGCAGATTAGTTGCGTTGTGAGCCATGTTCATAACGACGTCAAACTCCTCACCATAAACCTGTTTCAAGCGCATAACCAGCGCCCGCTTTGGTTTATCTTTACTTCCTAGCGTTCTAGCCATACTTAGCTTTAAACCTCTTGATTTAATTGCTTTACTTAATTTGGGCTATAGTGTACCACACTCCATAAACCTAAACTTGAGTTTGTATAAATTGTTACTGGCAGAACGGATGGTAAGCAACGTTACTTTCGTTCCTTACCGTTGTAGGTTACCTTGAATTTTGTTACCGGCTTGTGCTTGGACCAATCCACTTTAGCCAGATTATCCGTGACAGCCTTTGTATTCTCTTTGCGCCTTACGTCGCCTTTGCCTGCATTGCTTGCCATAATTTACCCCAAATAGCTTCCATCGTCGTGTATCTCTACCCGGCACTCGTGACACATTTTCAGATCATTAGATGGGAACGATACCCAAACTAGATGCTCGCACTCGGTGTGCAGCGCTCCTCTCTTATGCCTGTCAATTAATAGCGCCGCCTGCTTTTCGGTACGTGGTACCGCATTCTTATATGCCATGATTGGCATGGTAACCGTGTAGCCTGCGTGCTTCGTTTAATACCGGCACTGCTTCCGCTAAAGTGTCAAAGTATCCAAAATGTTTCTGCTTGCCGTCCACCCTGAATTTTACTACCCATTTCTTATTGTACTTATGCCACATTACACCGCTAACACCTGATTTACTGTTGATGTTTAGTGTGCGATTGTGCTGATTCTCACTTACTGTGACAGCTCTAAGATTGGCCCATCGATTGTCAGAAGTATCATGATTAATGTGGTCGGCCTGCTCCGATGGAAACCTCCCTGTCATATACAAGAAAGCCAGTCGATGCCCGTAATGATTAGTGCCATCAATTTTGATTGAAATATAACCATGCGATGATACGCAGCCAGCTATGTCTCCAGCTTTCGCGTTGCCAGCCGTTTTTAACCTGACAAATAATCCTGTGTTTGGATGATACTCAAGCAGCTCTTTCAGTCGTTCTTGTGTCAATTCCATTACCATCTCCGTTAATTATTTCTTCTTGCTTCTGTGTTTTTTTAGCTCGTGAATTTCTAACCGGCTTATCTCTATGAATCAAGTTTTCCGTACCATCCATCATCATCCCACCCCTCATCCGTTATAAATTCATGAGCCTTAACCATAATATCAAAATCTGAGCCAAGAATGTCGCATAATTTTCTCGCTGCTGATTCTAACGTAGCGTCATTTGACAAGTCAAAGCTAGCCCTAACTGTAATAGCCGCAGCCAACAGAACACCCAGCTCCTCTGCTGTAAAGTCAGCCTGCCTAACATCCTTCATTAGATATTTTCCCCATATCTGTTTCCTTAACGAAAACCCCGTCAACCATCAAGCCTTTACGGTCCTTGATGTCACTGTAGGCCACCTGCAGGCAATGCTCCAATGACAAGCCATTCCTAGTTGCGATGTTAATTAGGACCACCATGATATCGCCGATGTCGTCTGCAATGTCAGGCTTGTTACCCTTGCAGATGTTATCTGACAGCTCCCCGCATTCCTGTATTAACTTGAGAAACTGATCCTTGTCTGTTGAGCCGTCAATGAGGTTGCGGTCATAATGCCACGATTTAATGTCACTCACTAAGCCCTGCATTATTCCAGACCTTCCAAAATCTTTTCTAGGTAATGCATAGCCTTCTGCAAGTCTTCACGCCTGTCGTCCTTGCTCCTTAACAAATACTTCAATACATTCCCCTCGTAAAAGCCCAGACCGTACTCGTCAACAATATCCCACGGCTGTATGCTGTGCTTCTTGTAGTGGCTACCACCAACCTGCCTGTCCGATAAGTTTTTGTGCGGAGCATTTAGCTTTTCCAAAAGAGCCTTCCTTTCCCGCTCTTTGTCATCCAAGTCAATTCCATAGTGCTCACCGGTGTTACCATTTAAGCCAATGTTGTTCATTCGCTCGTCAGTGTTTGGCCATTTATTTTCTATCATATGTCTCCCCATATATCTGATAATATTTCTTCAGCCGTGGTCACCATTTTATAATGACCCGTCCATTCTTCTGCCAAAACCTTCTGGCCAGATTTGACCTTACTACAAAGCAACTCACCAGTGCGCTTGCTTATTGCGTTCGGGTTTTTAACCTCATACCAGTAGTTCTTACCTTTATGGCCCACCAGTATATCGTCCACGCCCAGAACCACCATAATCCCGGGATATGACCGCAGTTCTTCTACGATAGCTTTTTGGTTGTCATCCACCCTAGCCGCTCTTCGATTTACCTTGCCCATTTTCGCCTCCATAAAGCGTTGTTGATATGCAGCCTGACCATCGATTGGAGGTGCGGCTCTACAGTGCTAAGCATGTTATCCATCCACTTATCACGTGGCAATGCCATAATTCTAGCCGCTGATATTCTTGGAGATTCCATTATAACTGGGCTATACGGCGCTGTATATCTTCATCCGAAACCCCCTGAGCATGCAGCCTTGCAGCGTGGAGCAGTTTTGGGTTATAGCCAAATATCTGCTCGACCTCGTCGGTAATTTTCTGCAACTCTTTAGGTAGCTTTTCACCGTCCGGCCTTATGCGTGCTGACTTGGTAACCGGCATTAGTGCTCGGTCCAGCTTCCAGCCATTCCTGAGACGCTGCATGAACTCCGATCTTAACGGTGGGTTATCAACCGTCTCAAGCCATTGCCTAGCTGTCAGACTTCTGCCCTCAAACTCTATAAGCTTTTCTGGCCTAGCCTGCACACCCGGTTTGAATGAAGCACCAGCTCGTATCATTGAGTTTACAGTTGAGCGGCTCTTGCCAGTTAGTTCCATTAAATCAGCCATCGTGCGGCTGCCGATATCAGTCTTGTAATGTTTCACGCTAATTTCTCTAATGTTTCGGCTAATAAATGCAGTTCGCTGCCGTAGATGTTAGTGAACTGCTCCTTGCTATTGTGGATACTAAAGTCACCCTGATGATGCTCACGACATAGCGGGACCACCAAAAAGTCACTTTTGATTCGCTCGGTGCGAATATGATGCACGTTAGCTGGACTATCGCAGACCAAGCACCCCAGCGCTGCCACCTTGCCCATGTGACGTTTCCCTGCTGCGTTACTCATACTGTCTCCCAATTGATGGTAGTTGAACGCCCATGCCGCCAGCAATCACATACACTTGCTCTATCAGAGCTGAGTAGTCGTCACGCTTTAGCTTCTCAGTTGATTGATGAACTGCATGTCCCAGCACTTGCTTTGAGCCGTACACTTCTGCGACGATAGCTTGCTTCATCTCATTCTCAGTGTAGCCCAGCTCGTCACCGAAGAATCTGCACAACATGTGAAACGCAGAGCGCTGCTCCATAGTCTTGCACTCTTTGTATTCGGATATTGTCACCTTTTTAGGCTTGTCTAGATTAAGACTCTTCAGCTCATTGTAAATGCCGCGCTTAACGCTGTCTAGGTTTGGACCGCTGCGCAAGATAAATGTTTTCATAACTCTCCCCGTAGACGCATTTTCTGCTTAATTCTGCTGCACTTAGCACTTGGTTTGCCTTTGTGGTTTTTGTTGCAGGCCGGGCAAATGCTGCGCTCCACTATCCCAGCGCTTTCGCTTTCGCTGCGCGGTCCAGACCATTTCCCAGTGTTAGTCCTGTTTCCCATATTGTTGCTCATCGTTCCCCCAATCAAACAGAATAAAGCGCTTAAAAAATGGCCCCGAAGGGCCGTTATAATTAGTAAGTGTAAAAGTCCCCGCAAATACCAAGATAACCTCCAGCGGCATCTCGTCTTGAAAGTAATGCCGTAAGATTAATGCAAGGTGTCCATTTTTGGATAGAGGGGATGTATATAACGATATAGTCGGCTGGGATTATATGCTCCTGACCATGTTGGGAAAAGTGTTTAGCTGCTTTTTCTGCGACCTTTAAACCAGCTTTATCGGCTGATGACTCTGTCGCATAAAGCTTGCAAGGTGACTTGGTTTCAGTGAGCCTTTGATTGATCCGGTTTAGCAATTTTGTTGTTATATTCATTTTAGTTCTCTCCGTTGATAAGGTTGGTTGCCCCCGGGAGGGGGCGGTTAGATTAAATTGACTGAATCCGCTGGCGGTCTAAACCTTCGTAGATGCTATCGGTCCAGTCCTTGCCAAGATCACTCGTTGACATAATATATGGGCAGCTTGTATGTTCTTCACCCTCAGCGATCGCCTTTGTCACCCTAAATTGAATTATGCCATTATCAATGCTAGTGATAATGCCCTCGATGTAGCAGTCGTCGCGTGAGACGAAGTCATAAGAGCGAATTTTTTGTCCGATTTGAAAAGTAGTCATGCTGTTTTCTCCGTTGATTTATTAAGTTATGCATACATTGTAAAGCAATGATTTACACGTGTCAATACTTTAATTGTCCTGAAGCTTTCAAACCATATTCGAGCTCATCTGCCCATCTATCAGCCGTCATCATGCTGATGTACGGTACGTAGACAGCGTCTAGCAGCGAGAAGTCTACCGTCCAATCATCATCACTATAGAATCTGCACATCCCCTGTGCTTTAGAAACTTTTACATTCTCTAGACCGAATCTATCTTTAATAGCTTTTGTTATTTGTCTGCCAGTTGTCATTTTGGTTACCCCCTGTCACGTTCATATAAAACAACAGTTGTGTCCCGGTCCTTGTACGATTTCATGCACTTAACGAACTGGTCAAAGTTTTTAAAGTCCTTCATGTCGTAGCTATCATACCAAGCTCGAGTACGTTCATTGAAGTCATGGTATGAGGTTATCATATAGTGCCCTTCACCGTCGCTGTAGAAGTCTAAATCTAACCAGCTGCGTTTATATTTAACTCTTAAAACAATCCTATCTTCAATGTTCATTTTATTTCTCCGTTGATTTATTTAATTTATGTATATATTATAAAGCAACAGTTTACACATGTCAAATTTATTTTTGGTTAGCTCTGGCCCATTTAATGTTTAGATGCTTAATGTAGCCTAACACCTCTGGTGATGGAGCTACAGCAGGGATGCCAGCTTTCTTGGCGGGGAAGTGTCCAAACTTCTTTTTGAACGTGTGTGCTGCCCAACCGTCATTCATACCTTTCTTGCGACAGTATCCAAGCAGCTCTCCCAGCCATCTCTCTTTCTCAGCTGGTGGCACTTTTTTTAGCTTGGCAAGCTTGACATCAACGGTTTCAACGTTTGGCATTTTTGCTGGCTTATGGCCGCACTTTGGACAGATGAAGTGGACCGATATGTGATGGCATGATTCGCAAGCTGTCGGTAATGGTTCATCTTTCTCTTTCTTCTCCCGCTCTTTCTGTTCCTTGTTTTCCACGTCGCCATTGCACAGGTATTCTGGCAGCGGGTCGGTTGGGAAGCCAAGTCGAGAGATGTTGTTGCCATGGTCCAGTATTAAAGCTGGCGTACCGCACGATGATTTACGCAAAACTCGTCCGAGTATCTGAATGTGCAGCATCAGTGATTTGGTTGGTCTTGCATATATTAAGCAGGTCGTTTCCGGAGAGTCCCAGCCTTTAGTTGTGATACCCACGTTGCTTAATATTTTGATGTCACCGTCAGCGTGAGCATTTAATATTTGTTCGCGTTCCTCGGGGTTGGTGTAGGCGTCAATGTGTGCAGCTGATACGCCGTTGGCAATAAATTCGTCTACTATCGCTTCGGAGTGTGCCACGCTCACGGCAAAGCAAACTGTCTGCCTGTTGCCGCCTAGTCTTAGCCAAGTACTGACAACGTCGCCGATTAGCTTCTTTTTGTTGACTTTTTTTTCTAGGTCAGCACCGTTAAAATCTCCCGCTGTTGTTCTTACACCTTTCAGATCAATGGGCGCGCCGTAGGCCTCAAAGTCTGACAGGTAGCCTTTTTCGATTAGCGAGCCAGTTGTCTCCACAACAATTAGGTCATCGTATATCTTGCCAAGACCACGGGTGAACGGTGTAGCGCTCAGGCCAATGTACGGCAGATTGTTCCATGTCTCCGTCATGAATTTGACGAAAGACTTGTAAAGACCGTGAGCCTCATCGACAATAATTAAGTCAGCGTCCGGCTTGTTTCTGCGCTTCATAAATGTTTGCAGACTTGCTATCTGCAACGGCTCGTTATTAACGCGCCAATGGTCGCCCTGTACCACGCCGTGAGGTATGCCATGAAAATCCATTGCCTCGCTGGTCTGGTCGATCAACTGTATCCGGTCCACAATGAAAATAACGCGCTTGCCCTTAACCAGAGCTGACTTGATGATATCAACAGCTATTAAGGTTTTACCGAACCCGGTCGGTGCTTGCAGCATGGGTGTGCGGTGACCCCTCCGAAATGAATCGCGTATCTTAGAAATAGCTATCTCTTGATGCGGACGTAGCTGATAGGTCATTTCTTATCCCCAAACAATTCCAGCACATCAGCGACATCTCTATCAGCACAGTGACTGTGCAAACAATTAAACTGCGGCCATTCCCCCTGCCAAATTGCAACTTCGCCATGGCCCTTGCTTGTGTGCTCGTGCTCCCAAGGACATGTGACAAGATGCTTACCCGGCTCATGACTATCACCAACTAGTAATCCACGACTACTGAATGCGCCGACAATATCCCAGTTCTTAATGTAAGAACCACCTGACTCGCTGGCGCCCTCGACCTTGACCCATGTTTTCTTGACCTGAGCCGGTGTTATCTTGTCCATTGTCGCAATAATGACTGCAGCATCAGTATGGTCCTCTGTGCTTACGCATGACGATTTAGAGCCTGACTTATTATTAATTGTGCCGTACGTCCTAGCTATGCGCGCTGGATTCTTTACAGTAACATCGAAGTCAATTTCATCATCTGTGAAGCGTAACGCCAACGCTTTATAGAAGCCCCTCATCTTGGGCTTAACCTCGATGCTCATTTTAGTGCGATACATCAAGTGACAGCCGTTGCCGCTAAAGCCTACAACTGGTACACCCCAGCCCTCGGCGTCAAGGAACTCAGCAAGCTCCTGAGCTTTTACTACTGCTGCAGCAACTTGCTCGTTGGTTGCGCTGGTGCCTGTTTCGCGTACCGGGTCAAAGTCAAAGAACAACGTACATATCTCTGTGATATCGCTGTCCTTAGTTGTGCGCTCAAAAGGCCTCAGCTCTAAGTTCGTTGCGGGTATACGGCTTGGGTTAATTGTATTGTAGCAGTCCCAGTTATTAGACCTCGCCTGTATTAGCGCAGCTCTCATTGCAGTGTAGTCATCATATACACCAGACCAGATGACTGGGACGCGGTGACCTTCTGGCTTGCGAAGATAGACAGCGCTTGACTTGTCGATACATCGTATCTCTACAGTGCCATTTAAAAGCAATTGTTGAAGATGGTGCTTTTCACGTTTAATCATATATCTCTCCGTTGAATGTGTTGTCATACTAAAGCAGAACTATATTACTGTCAACAAGTGGCGTTGAGTTCTCTTTCCTGAGTCTTTTTTTCAATTGGAAAACAACCGTCACAACCGTCACATGCTAACGCAAACAGCTTAAGGCTGATAGAAGCTCAGGCATAACTCGCCCTACCCATTACAGGAAATGACGAGTTGCTCAACGCAATACAGAATCGGCAGTATTTCGCTCAGACTGACACTGTTTAAGCATGTCAATTGGTGTGACTTTGTATCGGCCTTAAAGCCTCAACACTGTGCCTCACACTCCCCGATTTCTAGTACACGCAAGGGTCACCCCAATATACCTGCTATCCATCAGTAACTCTCAGCACACGCATTATGTGTTACCCGTCTATGCGCTTTTTACACTAGCCGACCGTCAATCTATACCGAGACTAGAAACCTTGTGGGGGCCAAAAAAAAGCCCTCATTGATGGTTGCGCTAAGACGGGAATAATCCCCACAACCGCCAATAAAGGCTTTATATCCTGATAACTTGGTGTCTTAGTCCCAATCAAGATTGATTACGAATATACACGAATTACCGTTAATGTCAAACTGCACACTTATAGGCTATTTGCCTTTTTCAAGCAGCTCTTCAATGTCATAGCGTTTGTCACACAGGTGATACAGCTCAAGCACCCGTGATGGCGGGAACTTGTTAGACAGCCATAATGATACGGCCATGGGTGTTACGTCAAAAGCTTTTGCAATGTCGCGTGGGGCTCCGATTGATCGCAGCGCTTCTTTTTGAATTTCAGTTGTCATGTTTTTTCCCCTGTTAAAATGATGCTGATTATAAAGTACAGCTTGACATGTGTAAAGCATTAGCTTATAATCTGTCTTGTCAATCAACAATAATCAACGGAGAAACAACACAATGAAAGACGAAATAAGATACGAATGGGTGTGTGAATACTGGAGTGACGACAATATTATTGACAACGATTTTGGTGACAAAAAAATTGACGTTTGGCCTGCGAGATGGAATCACATTGAACTGGGTAGCGAATGTACGCCCATTATTAGCGTTAGACGCTACGTTGGCAATGAGGAAGATGGCATCCTTGACATTGGTTATGCTTATCAAGGTGATACCACTTTCGACACTGGCCACAAAATACCAGCCTACCTGTTAAACCAATTAAATTAACCAAACAACAAGGGGAAGTAAAATGGCCTTAAAATTAACGTTAGGACGGGATGATGTATTTATCACTTCGGACGGCATGGTCGCACAGGTAACAAGTATTAGCCGGAAGGCGTCAGGACAGCTTGCTGCGCAAATTTCAATTGTGGCACCTTCAACAACAAAAATTACACGGATAATGTCATCCGACAATGAGGAAGCTGTTAACCGGAAGTTGCGTGAGCTTGAATCTTGGGACAATGCTGACGAAATCTTTTATGGCGTTGATGAGCTAATTCCATAAAACTTGACAGGGCTAAAGTAATGGTTTATCATCTTAGCCATCAATTTATTAATCAACGGAGAACGGCACATGCCACATCACAATAAAGAAAACTGGGATCTACAGGAAGCTAATCTTTTTAACGCGTACCTAAACAGTGACGAAATGAAAGCGTCTCGCTATGACCTTGGCGTAGAGCACTGTGAAAAAGGTATCCAGCCAACCAACCACGACGCCGATTACCTTAACGGTTACGGCGACCAATATGCGCGGGAGCAGTCAGCCAGCGCGGAGGAAGTATAATATGAGTATTGAATTATCTGTCAAGCAGCTCCCAATTGTGCAAGCCAAGCTTGTCGCTCCGAAAGGTCAAACAAACAAATTTGGTGGATACAAGTACCGAAGCTGTGAGGACATTTTGGAATCTGTTAAGCCTTTGCTTTCTAATATAGGTGCGTCCATCAGTGTTAGCGATGACATCGTTATGCTGGGTGACAGGTTCTACGTTAAAGCTACGGCCTGCATTACGTTTGCGGACGGCTCATCATCTTCTGGTGTAGCTTTTGCCAGAGAGCCGCTCAATAAGAAAGGCATGGACGAGGCGCAGATCACTGGGGCGACATCGAGCTATGCACGTAAGTATGCTCTGAACGGTTTGCTTGCTATTGATGACACTAAGGACGCTGACACTAAGGATAACAGGGAGAAGCCGAAGGCTGCTTCGATTAGCGCCAAGGTGTTAGAGGATTTTATGCAGTGCAAGTCAATGGATGAGCTACAGTCACTTTGGTCAGGGCTTGACGATAAGTCTGCATACACTGAAGCCAAGAATGAAGCTAAAGCGAGGTTAGCGTAGTGGCTTTAGATCCCCGGCGAAAAGGCCGCTTAACCGCGTCGAACTTTGGCGCGGCGATAGGCCTTAATCCGTACATGTCTCGGCAAAAACTGTTCAGAACAATCAAAGGCCTTGAACCTAAATTCACGGGTAACGAAATGACTGAGTGGGGAAGCAAACATGAGCTCACAGCAGTCGACGCCTATGAAGCGGACCAAGGTGTGTTGACGACAAGGAGCGGTGATGATCAGCAGTTCATCATACATAAAACCATAGACTGGATGGGATGCACCCCTGACGGTTATGTATTTGACAACAGGATTATCGAGGTTAAGTGCCCGTGGTACAAAATGTACGACCAAATTCCGGAATACTACATGGCGCAAATGCAGGGTCAGATGATGATTACTGACACGAGTGAGTGTGACTTTGTTGTATGGTACCTAGAAGACAAGGATGAGATGGACCTAACTAAAGCTGAGTTAGCAATTTGGCGCGTGCAGAAAAGCACCAAATATTGCAAAGAAATGCTGGCGCTGCTCGACGAGTTCTGGCAAAGCGTTCAGGAAGATGTTGAACCAAAAAAGCGCAAAAAACCTGTCCTCCCGACAGTGACGTGCGATTTATTATTTTAGGAGATGACGAAAATGAAAATATTAATAACAGTATTGGCAGTAACTTTTAGTATGGGTGCGAGCTCTGAGACTTACCTTGAGTCACAGGATGGAAAGTATTTGGGCCAGTTAGGTGGCAGCAAATACGATCAAAACTCAACAAGCAATCCTTACGGCCGGTATGGCAGCAAGTACAGCCCTGACAGCATAAACAATCCTTACGGCCGGTATGGCAGCAAGTACAGTAACGAGTCGCCAAACAATCCATATGCGACTCAGCAGCCCCGAATTATCAACCGATAAACAATTACATCATAGGAGAACAAAATGAGTATAGGAATAAGCATGAGCATTAATGTAAGCGAGATTGACAAGGCGCGCTTGCATCAAGGCAGAAAAGGCAAATACTTGGATATTACCTGCTTCATCAACGACGAGCTAGACCAATACGGTAACCGTGGCATGGTCACTCAGTCTGTTAGTCAGGATGAGCGGGCAGCAGGTGTTCGCGGGAATATACTGGGTAATGTATCAGTATTCACAGGTACTGATGTCAAGTACATTCCAAAAGGCGCACCGGCGAAGCCAGTCAACCCAGCACCGGAACTGGAAGACGATATATTTTAAACGGTCAGGGGTACTTTTAAACGGCCCATGCTGAGTCGTTAAAAAAGCAATTATGATTAGAGCCTTGGCCGGTGTCTTTATTCTCTTTAATAATTGTAAAAAGCAGAAACCCATGGAGGCGCAATACACGAATTGGGGTGTGTTGCGCCTTTTATGCATATAAACTTGCATAATGTAAATCGTTGCTTTATAATATATACATAAATTAAATAAACCAACGGAGAACGACATGGGTCAAGTAGTTATCGAAAAACAAATAGAGCTTCCAATAGATGGATCGCAGTCTGAATTAGTTAGGCGCACCATTGACCTAATAAAAGACACAAAACGCGAGGGCCTGTACCGTACAACAACAACACAATATTATTCTGACGGCACCCAGCGCTCATGGTCTGAGCAGTACGGAAAAAAATGGCAGGATGATATTAAAAAGCAGTTCGGTATTAAATAACCTAACGGCCCCCTCGGGGGCCAATTCAACGGAGAAATAAAATGCACATCGATTCATTGCTAAAGAACCTACTTCAACTTATAGCGCATCACAACAGATTGGTCAAAGAGGAGTATCATGTTGCTGATGATGACGAAGATAGTATCGGAGCTTTTTTTGAGTGGTTTGACAATGCGGCAGAATACCCGGATGAGCGTTACGAGTCGCGCTTTGTTGAGATTCAAGCCCACCAGACAAAGTCAGGTCGTGCTGAGATATTAGAACACTTCTTGAGTGATGCGGAGATTATCGAGCTTTGCAACGATCAGGAATATTGGGACGCTGAGGAAAAAGCAATGATGTTAAGCGATCAACTGTTCTACTAGATAAACAACGGGCAAGGATGCCCATCAATCAACCGGAGAATAAAAATGAAAATTAAAAACGTTACGCACGACAAAGTTAAGGCTGAATTGTTGGCTGGTAGCTCTGTGGACCATGGGTTTGGTGGTGAGTATGACTTTAATGATGTCGTTGAGTTGGCAGATATTACCGACACCTTAAGACTCATAGCCTCTAAAAGACTATCTCGCGATGAGTTGGCGGATGCTGCTGAAGAGATTAAGTACCTTCTTTCATCAGCACTTTTGGATGCTGCAAACGACTTGGTCATCAGCTGGGATGAATAACAATACTCATTTGCGGGAAAAGGTGGTCAAGCAGGCCAAGCAGATCGATAAGTTAGATCGTGATGTAGCAGAGCTTAGGGCTCTAGTTGACAAGCTTATGAGCGATGACTTCCAAGCCTACTTAGACAAAGCCATCAGTGACGGTATAGCCAACTACGAAATTAAGGAGTTAATGGACAATGAATAAGTTATTAGCCTTTGCTATCTTGCTTGGTTGCGTGTTAGCGCTAAACAGCATCCCTCCAGAGCCTTTAACTGGCGACACCTACCCAACCACACGTTATGAGAAATGCATGGTCTTATACGGCGATACAGAGAGCGAGAAGCTTTGTGACGAGGAGAGGGATTAGAACACCTCCTCGTCACCATACATTCCGTAGTCGAGCAAGCCTATACCTCCTAAAGAGAACGCAACATCTCTGAACAGTTTCATTTTAGCTGCTCTCTCAGCCTCGTCTGCGTATGTCTCTATGCGGTTTATACCTCTACGCCCCAATATATCCAAGGTGTCTTGAGATGCGTTTGATGGCACTAGAGCACCTGAAAACTCCTCAATACCTACAGCCCGCTGAGGTTTCCCCTCAAAGTAAGCTGACGGAGCATTCCGCAGTCTCTCGTTAAAGTCATTTAGCAGCCCCAGCTTCTCCGCTGGCAAGTTTGGGAGTATGTCACTTATACGCTCATTACCCAATGCTAAGTCAACCATAAAATCATCAAGAGGCGCAGAAAACTCATCAGTTTTGTATGGGGATAGCTGGTCCATTACATCGTTATACTCACGGAGGAACACCTCCTTGATATCCTTCATTTCATCTGAGCTGGTTAGCAACCCCTCCGCCTTCTTCATTTCCTTCATGTTCTTAAATCTCGGGGTAACCGCAGCGCGATAGGAGCCTATTCCATAGTTCAGACCCTCTTCCGCATTAACCTTTCCCTTCATTATTTTTGTTACATTATCAAGGGTTTCCTTTTTGTATCTTCTATTTCCTGACGGAGTATACCCATCGAATATTCTCCCTTCAGGCTCTAGCGATAAGAACAATTCATCAGCCATTTTATCAAAATCACTTTTATGCGCAGCGTTGATCATGTCCTGCATGATATTTCTGGTTGCGTAGGGGTTCACCCTGCCATCAGAGTATTTCTCCACATCAACCTTGATACCTTTGTCTCTCAAGAACTTATGAAGAATCACCGGGTCGTAAAAGAAATCGCTGCTGTCTTTTATACTCATACCCTGACCCAGAGCGTAGTAAGACTTCCCAAGAGCGTCCATATCTGGCTTCGCTGCTGTATTAAATTCTTTTAACAGACCCTCGTTAAAATTAATTTCTGTAGAAGGGTATCTCGGACTGTAAGCATCTGAACGAAAGTAAGGGTTTTTGGCTGAAGGCGTTGCCAGTTCTTTATTCCCAATTAATGATATCTCTCCAAACCCCGTCATCGGCTTGTCGTTTGGAACTACAGCCATGCTTGGAACCGGAAGACCGCCAAGGCCATCAGCGTGACTTAAATTCTTCTCGCTCAAGTTATGCACAACATTCAAGCTCCCCAGCAGCCCTTCATCAGGAACAGGGTCACCATTACGTGATACAGCATTGACGTCAGCAGCCCCGGCCTCCGTTCTCGACATTTTTTTTCCAGCGGTAGCAGCTACAGAGGGAATACCCGGTAATAGGCCTAAAGCAGTCATGCCGTAATTTAGCAGACCCCTTGTCTCAGGCTGTTCATTGTACATCTGTATGTCACCAAGTACCCCCAAAACATCAGAGGCTATAGGCACTGGAGCCATGCTGGCTTTCTGAAGAGTGTTCATACCGTTCCATGCGTCAACCCCGGCACCTACTACATCGCTACCCCAATCCAATAAGCCTCCGCCATTAGCTCTACGTTGTTGTGATGGTGTCATGATTAGTTGCCTTTTTTAGTTATTTTCGCGCCAGCAGGCCCAAGGTTTAGCTTTTCAACCGTAAATTCAGTGCCTAGTATGTTTTGTAAATAGTCTACCAGCTCCCCTTTCGTGAAGCCCTTTTGATAGGTGCCCCTCGATGTAACCTTGGACATTGCTTCAGGACCATCTTTGCCTGCCGCCCTCATAACATCGGCACCGCGGGTAGTAATAATTGCTTGGCCTTCAGGCTTTAAGACCCTGCCAATATCTTTAACTATGGCGTCCCTAGCTTGTTTCGGAACAACGTTCAAAACGTTTAAATTGGTTACCCGGCTATACGTGTCCGATGGGATGTCCTGTGGATTACTAAATTCCGGTGTCCACTTGCCGCCAGCGTAAGGCTCAAACGTCTCATAGCCAATCTCACTAGCACCAAGCCCTAGACCAGCGCCAAAATCAAGTGACCGGCCTTGTGGAGCGCTTTCGTTAAGTATATCGCCTGCCTTTTTATAGGTGGGCAGCGTTCCAGAGATTTGGGTTTTTGCTGCGTTTTCTGCTGGCGGATAATCGAAGCTATCAGCGTTGTCAGACGACCCCAGCAAGCCAGCCTCATCGTTAAAGCTAGCGTTCTTCATTTTGGAATCACCCAGCAAGCCCTCATCAGGTATAGGGTCGCCGTTACGAGATACAACATTGACATCATCAGCATCGAAGTTGACGTAGTTTCTAGTGCCTTTATTTGCTGCTCGACTGTTGCCATCAAGGTACTTTATTCCTTTAATTCCTGCATCATTAAGTAGACCGGAAGCGGCTTTTTGACCCCGGCTTTCCGACATGGTCGGTTTATTACCAAAAGCTATTTGGCGATAAAGCTCTCCACCCGTCTTGTTTAATTTTTCATCAATGTAGGCTTGATGTGATGGTATTTTCTTTGCTTTTTCTATATCAAAGTCATCAATACCGTAATGCTCCAGAGCGATACTCTGTATTTTTTTAGATTGTTCTTTTACCGGCTTATCCCAATCAAGCATCGTTTCAATCGCTTCATCGTTAATGTCTAGCTTGTACATACTGCCTGAGCTATCAAGGGCTGCCTTTAGGGCTGGCGATGGGTCATAATTGTCTATGTTTGTATATGCGGCACTTATTGCTTGTGAGGGGTAATCAAACCCAAGCCAATCATCCTCTTGCAATGCTTTTATAACGCTATTCTGGCTTTCGTTAAAGTGACTTGAGCCAAGCAATCCTTCAATGTCATTGAAGTCAGCGTCCTCTGGGAGCACGCTCAAAAAGTTACGCTTAATGTCTGCAGCCGGGGTCATTGCCTTATAATCTTCTGCAACATCTTTGCTTTGCGCGCTGTAAAACCCGTGGCCATAAACCTGAGCGCCTTCACCAGTTCCAACCTTGTCTAAGTCAACCTTGTCCCATTTGTGAGGTGAGCCGTGCCATGCTGTAGCACCTATCCCAGCAGGAACAAATGGTAAAGCTCCGAGAGCTGCAAAGCCAGCATTGGCCAGTGTTCTTTCTTCAGGCTGCTCATACATCATCTGGGCATCACCAAGCAAGCCCGCAATATCACTGACTACTGGTATCGGAGCCACACCCACTTTCTGCAGTGTGTTCATGCTATCCCATACGCCCTTAGCTACATTCCCGACACCCATGCCAAAATCTAATAACCCGCCACCATTGGCTCTACGTTGCATTGCTGCTGTTTGTTCTGGTGTCATTGCTGCTGTCCTTTGTCGTGGTTATTCAGTTACTCGCTGTCGCCATCTACTCTGCCAGATAGAGGCTGCGAAGCCGCTGCGGCACCCATCCTAATAACTGCAAGTGCGCGTGAAGCCTCGTCCTTTGTAAAACCAGCCATAGACAAGCGATCCAACGCTTTTTCTGTGCCGCCGGGTTGAAACATTAGGTCGGCAAGCTCGCTTCTCATTTCTGGGGTGAGGTTCTGTCTGCCACCAACTTCTCGGCTGAGTCTCGATGTGACGCTTTGCATAGCAGGGGTGTCAAACAACCATTTCATTGGTGATGTCTCTTCTTCCGTTATATTGGATATAGCTCTTCCGCCTAGCGTATTAAATGACTCACCAGCGACCCTCCTGCTGTTGGTCTGAGAGCCACCCAACACATCCTGAGCAACGGAGCGATACCTTTTCTCATTCAGCATTGCTCTCATAATCTTGGCCGCCTGAGCTTTTCCAACTAAAGCCTCCAACACCTCGGTTGCGTTTTCAGACGCAATAGAGTTGACCGACCTGAGAGAGTCCTCTGGAGACTGTCCCATTTTGCCGAATACTTTTGACATAATGCCTTGTAAGTATGCGTCCCTTTCGGATTCGTTTAAGCCCTCAATATCTTTCATTTGCTCGTCAATGTTAGCACCGCCAAGGCCATGTTTCTTGCCAAGCTCTTGAGCATCCAGCATAGCAGAGTCTCCGGCATACAATATATTGGCCTGCCTGAAGTCATCATTCTGAGCATAGACATGCCTCATAATATCGTTACGGTCCTTAATCATTGCATCCTGAGCTATTTTCCCAGCATGGTCCGTTGCACCTCTACCAGTGTTGACTAGGCTGTCCATTTCAAACTTAAGTTCTTGCAGTGTTCTTGCCTGCAAGGTAAACCCCGCTTCGGGTATTAACGGATTACCTTTAGCGTCAACATCATACCAGTCGCGGAGCTTCACTCCTCTCTCCGCATAGTTATCCTGCATGCGTTTCCACGCTGCCTTAACCGTAGGGTTTCGCATCATTGCTCTGGACATCGCTGGAGTCACCTCTATGCGAGCATTGTCAAGGGCTTCACCATAAGCTTTCTCGGCATTGGCTTTTCTGATCTTCTTCATTGCCTCAAGCGTCGCGTAATAAGATCCCTGCTCCTTACCTGTGACCTCGGTCATAACGGCCTTTATCCTAGCCTTGCCTTGAGCAACTTTTTGAAGGTGCTCTTTAATCTTGGTTATTGTGGGTCCGTCGCCGCTTGTGGCAGCTAATCCCATACCCTTAAACGTACCACTAGCACCAGTTGCATCTACCAGACTTGCTTGGGGTCCAAACTTATTGGCTTCTCGGAGTATCTCCTCTGGCGTTAAGCCTGTCTCATCAACTAGGTTTTGCAGTATGTCAGCCACTTGGTCTTTAGACTTTGCGCCCACACTTTTCCTGAATACACTTATGCCGCCCTGAATTATCTCGGCGGGTACAGCAGCTGCGAGGCCCCACATAGCAGCTTCCTCTGGCGTTACATCTTCCCATTCATCTTCTCCGCCAATATATTCAAGAGCACCAGTAGCGCCGCCAACTGCTGCGGTTTTTAAAAATCCAGCACCTTTCATTGCCATTGACCATGGCATCATAGCACCGACAAGCGTTCCCAAAGCAGTGCTTATTGGCGCGTTATTTCTAATCTCATCGTGCCTAGCTCTCGCTAAATCCCTGTATTTTTTATAGTTACCTGTAATGGGTGCATCTGGTCCAAAACTGTCTGGGTCGATTAATGTCTCCCCTACAGCTTCAAACTCATCACCCATCTCCAGTGTCGCTCCCTGCACAAGCCCTTGTGTGGCACCAATTATCGACTGCTGAGTTCCCTGTGCAATATCATCCATTAGCTCCTCGCCCGTTCTGGAGCCTGTAGAGCCGTCCACGCTGCTGCCTTCCGGCATGTTTGGAAGACCTTGCTGTCCGGCCATCAAATCATTCATCTCGGCATTTATTTCGGCCTGCGTTCTTTTTGACGTTTCTGGCGTTTCTGGCTGTCCCGCCACCAGAGCATTCATCTCGGCATTTATTTCGGCCTGCGTTTTCATTGGTTCACCTCTTCCCAGTTGCCATTCGGCATCTGTACTCGCAGAATCCCATCTGAGTCTGTTGCCATAGAAAAGCCCAACTGCTCGAATATTTTAACTTCTGGAATATTTTTGGCCTTCATATTCAAAATCATGTTTGTGGTTGCAGCTTCCATAAACTGATCATAAGCCGTCTTAAACTCTAACGGGCCTAATTGCTCATTAAGTATCGAGTCACGAAGATCTGCCATCTCCTGTTCGCCGGCTGCTGCACCAGTAATCTCAACTTTGTAATCGTTAAACAGCTGTTTCACGTTTCTCTTGAAAGTTCCCTTGCGCGCATTAAACTCTGCAAGTTCTCCTTTGCCGAATAAATAGTCTTGTGCTGACCCAATAGCTCCCCCAATTGCGCCACCAAGCCCCAAATACTCATCACTGTAGGTATCCCCGATAGCGTACATTTGATTTAACTGTTTCGCACCCAGCATAATTTGTTTGTCAGCCTCGTTTGATCCTGCCGTCCCCAGATTTAATGGGTTGCTCACATCGCCTTGAGTCATCGTGACGTTACCGTTGGCATCTACCGAAAGCTGCGTCCCTTGAGGTCTTGTGACCTCTTTGTTTATTGCGAGGTCAACTGTAGTGGTATCTTTACCTCTAGCACGTAGCCTTCTCCTGTAGTTATCCAGTTGTTCTAACTTTGTATCAGCCTTTGTAGGTATATTTTTCTTCTTCCATTTTTCCAGATCAATCGCATTGACACCGGTGTTACGAGAGTCTTGCATGCTACCCATTTGACTGAGCGCTTGCTGCTGCAGAGCATCATTCCCACTCATCAACATCGCTCTATTACGGAGCGACATTTCCTTGCGGTCTTGGTCAAAGTTTTTATCGTATATACCTGTGCCGGGTATTGTTTGCAGGTTAGGGTTGGTTGATGGTATACCTAGCTGACCCTCTTCACCAAGGTAGCCACTAGTCTTAGCCCACTGGGCCAACTTATCTCGTTGCTGCTGCTCATACTGGCGTTCATTATCTTTCGCGGCCCTAGCATAGTAATACTGCGCATACTCAGGTTGACGCCTTTGGTACTTTGTAGGTTTCATAAATTATCCTCCCAACAATCCGTAGGGCAATCCTAAATAACCGCTGCCTCTAGTCATAAAGTTTTGATATTGAGGTTGGCCGCGCTGAGTCAAGCCTTTCATTTGTGCGATACCCATAGCATCGTTAGACACATCCCTATACAGCTTGTCAGCATCAAGACCTCTATCCATGTACGCGTCAAAGTTAGGCAATGGTGAGTCATCATCAGACTCTTCCTTCTCTGGGTAGTCAGATGTGTCGACGTCGCCTGTCTTAGCAAAGTCAAAAAAGTCTTTCCCTAAAAGGCTGCTGCCGCCGTAAGGCTGCTGCTGAGGCTGCTGCTGTGGAGCCATCATGCCGTAAGGCTGTGGGGTTATCATGCCGTAAGGTTGCTGCTGAGGCTTCATTCCGTAAGGTTGCTGCTGAGGCTTCATTCCGTAAGGCATGTCACCACCGAAGCTCATACCATTGTTATTTAAATAATACATTATTTACCCCCTCCGACTCCGCCACTAATAGAGCCAGATCGAGAGCTACCACTTTGTGAGCCAGAGCCCAAGATTGTGGGCCTACCAATTACGTTACTATATTCCGCCATTGCATCCCACGGCATCATCTGTGGTGCATACTGCCCCATGTTGATGTTCTGCACGTTTTGTCCGCCCTCAATAGCACTTTGCTGGGCTTGGTTCTGTTGCCCAATCATTTGGGACATCATTTGTTGTCTTGCGAGATTGCCTTGGTCGGCCTGTTGCGCAATAGCGAGCTTGCGATTCAAGTCCTGATCAAATGTGCTGTAGCCTGTTTGGGCTAGGTTTTTCTGCAACTGGTCATTGATACTTTCCATACCTAGACCTGTAGCTATCCCGTGACGTGAACCACCAGACATTCCACTTGCCGCTGCTCGTGCGTCCATATTTGCCAGCATCTTCTCCTGCGCCCTGTTGGCATCAGAAATGTAGCTCTGTTTCATTGCGTCGGCGTAGTTGTTGCCTTCTCCGCCCATTACCATCGCGTTTATCTCTGACATGGCAGACGGCTGACCCATAGACTGACTCAATGAGCTCATAAGTTGATTCTGCAGACCCATATCCCTGTAGGCCCCACCCTGCAATTGTTCTTGGTAAGCGGGGTTAACCTGATTATACGTGTCCTGCATGTTTTGTGTAGCCTCGGGCCGCAGACCTTGCATGGAGGTGTTTGTTTGGTTAAACAAGTCCTGTGCATTTGCATACAGGTCTTGCAGTGCGGGTGACTGGCCACCCCAAACCTTGTCTTGGAATTGTGCTTTGTTTTTACTACCGCTGGAACTTGCTGAACCACCCATGGGTTACTCCTTCACTTTGCATTTTAATGTTACGAAGTGCTCTTCAAATCCGTAACGTGATAATTTTCTAAGCCATGCCTTTCTAACAGCCATGCCCCTAAGTTCTATACAATCGTGATGTCGCGCAATCTCGTGAGCTAAATCAATAAATCGGTCCTGCCATTCTTCAGTCCTGCTACCACCGATAATCGGCAAGAATAAGATTTTGTTACCGGAGTCTAGCTCCCGCACTTCCATCGTGTTAACGGCAATGATTTGAGAGCCATCAAGTATAACCACAAGCATAGTTTCACCTGACAGGCATCTATTATACACCTTGTCAAGCCCTATGTCTTGCGGCGCTTTGGCAAGCACCATCTCCAGAAAGGGAATGCACTCATCCCAAACATACTCAATCATTGTTCTCGGCACTAATGCGACGATTGTATTCATAATTTTACCCAAACCCCATTTTCATAACCCCAGAAACCTACTGAGGTAATAGTTGTACCAATTGTCTGCCCGAAATATTCCACGTTACCGTCCTGCGGCTTGGCAGGTAGTACGTAGATTGGAGGGAACTTCTGTGACTGAGACAGGGCTATGTTAATCTCCACGAACCGTCTTGAAAGGTACTCTCGAAGAGTGACATCCAAGTCTAGTGGTGGCTGCTCATTACTGATACTAGACATTATCTTAACCCTGCTCTGGAATATTCCACATCCATGCCGCTAAAGTCAAATGGGACGGTGCCAACCGACATAAATCTCCAGCAGTGCAGCTCCCCTGTTGTTCTGACATCAAGTTTTCTGTCCACTCCCGGTGTGAATCTTTGTGGTGGCTGCCACCTGATTGCCGCGCCCGCATAATCCTGCGAGCCAACCTGAATGTCTAGCATACCTGCGCCCTCTATATGGGGATACAATCTTGTCATTGTTGTAACTTGACGATGCCCTTCTAACGGGAAGTCGGTACGCTCAATTACTGTGTTTAGATCTGCTGTTGATAGCGATGGGTCCAGCTCTATTAATGATGACGACGTGCTATCAACACCAATGACTGTGTCGTCGAGAGGTGTAATTTGTCTTGACCCCCACACACCCTGCTGGTCTTCCCAATCGCCGACCCAAGAGTCCCACGTTGTAGTTGCCTCTGACTGTGAGCCGTAAGCTGCAAATGCTACACCACCCTCAGGGAGGTCGCGGATGGCCCAAGAGTCATCCTTCCAGTTATAAATATATGCTACGTTCGGGTATGTTGAATCTTCCTCGGGCACACAGAACCATACCTCTTTAAGCGAGTTATTTCGGACCGTAAATGAGTTCGTAAACGTGGCCTCACTCATGCCGCTCGTCAATCTTCTACGCAGCCTGTTATGGATGATTGAGTCAATTTTGTTGCCATCATTCCTGACGATGTCACCATCAGATAGGAAAAAGTGCGTACCCTTAACCTCAGTCACGCAATCTTTAGCTAAAAGGCCGATAGTTGATGATAGCTCTCGGGCCTTCCACACAAACTCGTCGCCCGTATAGTCGAGCATGGTGATAGCGTTCTCGGAATATATAGCGAAAGCATCACGCAGAGACAGGCCGTCAATAATAGAACCCGCATCACCGCCAATTTGCGCCTTACCAGCCAGAGCCGACAGATCAGTTTCGTCCCACGTAAATGGTAGACCATTGATATCGGCAGCGGTAGACCACCTGTATGAGTTCGGCAGCTCTACTGCGCCTTCCGTTAGGTTAAGCGCAAAGAGAAAGTTTTTGTGAGAGCGTATAACTTTAAAACTACACCCCTTATCCTGCCATGTGTTTGCAGCATCAAACTGTAATGGCGTTAATATTTGTCCCGGTGATTGTGGCACCCATACCTCTGGCTGTGCTTGTGGATTGTTAATTACAGGAATTGAGCCAAGCATACACCCGGTCCAGTGAAGCTCATCGCCTGCGCCAACACCGCTATAGCCCTCTGCTGAACCAATTGATGTCCACGTAGCGCCATCGAATACTCGAACATCGCCGCGCCCAGCAGCAATCCAGTAATCATCAGATATTGATGCAACAGGGATAATAAAGCCCGGGTTAAATGCTGTTGTTGTGGTCCATGTGCTGTTACCACCAGACGCACGCACCGCACCCGCAAAGGTGCGAAAATTTGAGCCCGAGGTTATGTACTCAGCCTCCAGCTCCCACGGCTTAACATCGGAGTTAATGCCCTTTACACCGGCATTTCTAAGGTTTAATAATTCTGGCATTTGTACCCGCCTCACTCATCGCTTTAAGTGCTAAGTCCTGCCTCTTGACATTCTCATTTCGCATAGAATTTACTGACGCAGCCACCCCTCTCTGGGTTCCTGCCACTTCCACTTGTAGTATCGGCATCCACGACATAGCACACCTCCAATCGTTATGTTCCTCGCCCTGCGCGTCCGTACCCTTCATCTCAGTGTACCATGCGCATCGGTGAATCTTTCCGTCCACAATCTCCTCGCAGGTCGAGCCTAGCGGGCATGTAATGACGACATCAATCGCCATTAATCTTTAACCGCTATGATAACGTCAAGATATTTTGGGGTCCAGTCTGAGGCCCCGGCATTATTGTTTATAGAGACGCTAACACCCGTTGTAGACGAGTTAGTTGTAAAGCCCGCATTGTTCACATATCTCCCACCTTGACCCAAATAGTCAAAATCAACCCCAGCGTTATTGGTAAAGTCGGTTACATGAGTATGTCCGGGGTCAGTAACAACAGCAGTATGCGTATGTGTTGGAACTTTGTTGTTTAATATAGGGCTATCTGTACCACCGGCAGCGCCACCGGTCCCAGATACAACCCTCATCATGTAGTCGTTCTTGCTTGCGTCCTGTGTCCATCCTGTTGGTGCTGCGGCCTGATGGAACGGCATACGAGTGCCTGTCGGTGCTGATAGTTGACCTGTGAGCGCGGAAATGCTGACACCGAGAGCGTCAAGCTGGTCCTGTGCGTTTGATGTTAGCCCTGATAGGTAGTTAAGTTCTGCCTCAGTCGCTACAACCGGAATAGAGAAGCCGTTACCCCCTGAGCCGGGGAACATGGTTTTGAGAACTGACTTAATCAGTCGTAGATGGTCATCACCCTTGTTAGTAGGGTCTCCGCCCAGCGGATATGACTCATCAAGACCTTCAATTGTTGTAGTTGATTCTAATGGCATGGTATTCCCCTAAGCGCATCTCTTTGTTAATAGTATGGACTTGTCAACTGTAGTCCAGACAGTTGCCTTGCGGCAATGTTCCTTCCACTGCTTTACGGCAGATGATGTAGCAAATAACGTTTGCGAAAATTTCAATTCACCGAACATGGCCTATTTCTCCAAGTATATAAGCAGGGTGGTTACCGCGATGGCGATACCTGAGAACCATTTTACAAATCTACCTAAGCTGTTTGCTGTTTGGTAGACCTCAATGACCCCTGCTACGTTTTTTGTGAGCTTGGTGATAGCCTCAGTATTCTCTGTGTGCGCATCAAGAAACTGTTTATGGCGATGGGCCTGCTCAATCTCATGAGCGTTAAAATGCCCTACATGCCTTTCGAGCGCATCGTTATGATCGTCCAGCTTGTCGCCAAGCGCTTTGATCTGACCATGAAACGACTCGAGATTACCCTCAATGTCAACTATACGCTGGCTCATTTTATCCAAACCGTCTTTTGGCGCCATTAGCTGGCACCTCTGGCTAAACATCTTGTTCCCCGCTTTAGTATGTCCATACAACTTCCTCGTCGAACAAATCATGCTCAGTTAAATCGTCAAAATGAATAAATGAGTTGGCAACACCAAACCGCGTCATCCCCTCAGCCTTAAAATAATCCATAATAAGGAACCTTTGCCTTGAATTTGCTTTAATATCAATCGCCCTACCGAGCGTATGCGGACCATTATATCCTGAACTGGACACATTGTTGTTGTGTTCTGGGCACCTGTAAGCGCTAGTGACCACAAATGGAAAGCCAAGAGCTCGTCGTCCATCAACAACTTTACGCATAAACAATGCATCCATAGCCATCTGCCCGCAGCCACACTGACAGGCTATCTCTTCATCGCTAAAAAATTCGTAGGTACCCACGCCTAATTATCCCGCAAAAGGCCGGTAAACAAATGGTCAAACCCCTCAGTCGTAAATGCGTCACTGTGCGCATTATCTCCGCATGTTTCAAACTCATAGTTCTTCACACGGTCATCACCACCCTTGTAGCCCACCTTTCCGGCGTTACCCCACCTGTGAAATGGAATGAATTTAGATAGCTGTACTACATTATCTTCGTTATTGCAAATTACCGCAACACTATTGACTTGCTCAGGCACAATAAAGTCATTGTCCAGTGCAGGGTTAATGAAGATTAACTTGTCAAAAGAAGCACCTTGTTCTGCCGCCTGTAGCAGTATGTTGCAACCGTTGCTATGACCCACGCCCACAGAGCCTTTAGGAGTCATACCGGCCACCACGCTAGCAATATTGTCTGAGAAATACCGAACCGCAAACAATCCAAACAAACCGTAGTCAGCCTCAAGCACCGTATGCCCACAAGCCTCTACAAGACCCCTTAAACTGTCGGTGGTGCCCTTGCCGCCGTCTCTAACATTAAAGCCGTGACATAGAACTACGGAGCGTTTCATATCTTTTCTTCTTCTGGTCTAGCTGCTTGCTTTGGCGTAGTCATTTTTTTTGTGTTCCTTTTTGATTATTTTAATTAACCAAGCATTAGGGTCAATCTCCCACCACTTCTCTTGGTTAGACCACGCTCTTGGGTTGTGATGATGGTTGTTATGCCAGCCCTCACCCAACGTGATTAAACTAGCTGCCCAGCTATTGCGAGCCTCGTCAATACCTAAGTCATGTGTTTTATAACCATGTCTGTGTGCAATCACAATAATAGCACTAGAACTATGTAAACAGAGACAAGCAGGGATACAGTAAGCAAAGATGATTAGCATAGGGTCTATCACAGCAAGAGCCATGCAATACGCCAAAATAATCTTAAAATAATACTTATGCAGCCTCTTTTGGAATTTGTCCTTTCTGATATCTTTACTTAAACTTAAATCTAAGTGTGTGATATTCCAGAAACCAAACCACGCCCTGAAGTTGCCCAGCAGGTAGGGGCTATGAGGGTCAGCCGCTGTCTCGGTGGTCTTATGATGCATCCGATGTAGAGTCACCCAAGCTAAAGGACTTCCTACTGAAGTGATAACACCAATAACACTTAGAATTTTTTCAATTACAGGGTAAGTGTTAAAGCTTCGATGTGCTAGAAGCCTGTGGAAACCGATGTTTATTCCAAGAACACCTATAGTCCAGTAGGTAAATAAAGCTATCCAAGCATAATGTGAAGATGCTCCCATGAATAGATATACAATACCTGCTAGACCTATGATATGGTTAAGTACCTGTAAACTTCTTACAGCTATATTATGATTCATATAGCCTCTTTCTTTTGGAAAATGTACGTGACTAGATAACCAGCAAAATCGTATTTACCTGTGATTATCTGTTTAGGTCTATAATGATGGGTGTTCTGATAGCTTTCGCCAAAGGTGAAGATATTTAAAAAGTGGCAGTCCAGACTCTTGTCTCCCGTATCCCATTTTTGATGCCCTATCATATGACCAAATACGCCTGTCATTTGAAGGCTGAAGAAAGTCATAGCACCGGGTAAAGCCCAAGCCCAAATTACTAGCTCTGGATTAATTAAAGCCAAAACAG
>Ga0228622_1000195_pt1 | contig 41805 bp, 47 predicted proteins | sample 26DmetaG_FD_186035 | JGI IMG/M metagenome (GOLD analysis project Ga0228622, IMG submission 186035) | Seawater microbial communities from Monterey Bay, California, United States - 26D | ecosystem: Environmental > Aquatic > Marine > Coastal | place: USA: California | collected 2016-10-01
CGCTGATCCCGAACCGCGCCGCGCCGATCCTCTGGACCAAAGACATGGTCGAAATGATGAAGCCCGGCTCCGTCATCGTGGACCTTGCGGCTGAAAAGGGCGGCAACTGTGAGCTGACCAAGATGGACGAGCGTGTTGTCACCGACAACGGCGTGATCATCATTGGCTACACCGACTTCCCATCGCGGATGGCGACACAGGCCTCGACGCTGTATGGCAACAACATCCGTCACATGATGACGGACCTGACCCCCGAAAAGGACGGTCAAGTTGTGCACAACATGGAAGACGATGTGATCCGTGGTGCGACCGTCACGTTTGAAGGCGACATCACGTTCCCACCGCCGCCACCAAAAGTGGCCGCAATCGCGGTACAAAAAAAAGAAAAGCCCAAAGAGCTGACCCCAGAGGAGCGTCGCGCCCAAGAAATGGCCGACTTTCAAGCGCAGACCAAACAACAGGTGACCCTGTTGGCGGTTGGTGGGGCCTTGGTTCTGGGTGTCGGTCTGATCGCACCCGCGAGCTTTATGCAGCACTTTATCGTGTTCATTTTGTCTGTGTTCATCGGCTTCCAGGTGATCTGGAACGTCGCACACAGCCTGCACACACCGCTCATGGCGGTGACCAACGCGATCTCGTCGATCGTGATCTTGGGGGCGTTGATTCAGATCGGGTCGAGCAGCGTGCTGATTACAATACTCGCCGCGTTGGGGGTCTTTATGGCCTCGATCAATATCTTCGGCGGCTTCCTCGTGACACGGCGCATGCTCGCCATGTTCCAGAAATCTTAAGGAGACGAGGGAAATGGACTTCGGATTTACGATTGCAGCCTACGCGGTTGCGGGTGTCCTCTTTATCCTGTCGCTTGGCGGGCTCTCGGGACAGGAAAGCGCAAAGCGCGCCGTGTGGTACGGCATTGTTGGCATGGGGATCGCGATTTTTGCGACCATCGCCGGACCGGGGCAGGGCCTTGCGGCGCTGTCGATCATCCTGATCGCTTTGGGCGGTGCAGTGGGCTACCAGCTTGCGACCAAGGTGCAGATGACCCAAATGCCCGAGTTGGTTGCGATCATGCACTCGCTCGTGGGTTTGGCGGCTGTGTTCGTCGGCTTTAACGCCGAGATCGAACTGGGCCGGGTTGCTTCAGCGATGATGGCGGCGGACCTGCCGTTCCCCGCGTTGGAATACGGACAAAAGGTGCCTGCACTTGTGGCGGCTGAGTTCGGAACATTCGCCAACCTTCTGGCCAAAAAGACGGCTGTTGAGGTTGGCATCCTGCGCGTTGAGCTGGTGCTTGGCGTCTGGATCGGTGCGGTGACGTTCACGGGCTCGGTGATTGCTTATGGCAAACTGGCGGGCAAGGTCGACTCGGCGGCGAAAAAGCTGCCCGGTGGCCACATGCTCAACATCGCGGCTGCGGGTGGTTCGCTGCTGTTGACGGCGATGTATCTGGGTGGCGCTGGCACATGGACGCTGGTCGTTCTGACACTGCTGGGTCTGTTCATCGGCTATCACCTGATCATGGGCATCGGCGGCGCCGACATGCCGGTGGTTGTGTCGATGCTGAACTCCTACTCCGGTTGGGCGGCTGCCGCGATTGGCTTCTCGCTGGGCAACGATCTGTTGATCGTGGTCGGTGCGTTGGTTGGCTCCTCCGGGGCGATCCTGTCGTACATCATGTGTAAGGCGATGAACCGGTCGTTCGTGTCCGTGATCTTGGGTGGCTTTGGTGGCCCCGCAGGTGAGCAGATGGCCGTTGAGGGTGAGCAAGTTGCGATTGACGCCGACGGCGTGGCAACCGCCCTGAACGAGGCCGATAGCATCGTGATCATCCCCGGTTACGGCATGGCTGTGGCGCAAGCCCAGCAGGGCGTGGCCGAGTTGACACGCAAGCTGCGCGCCAAGGGCAAGAACGTCCGTTTCGCGATCCACCCTGTTGCTGGTCGTCTGCCCGGCCACATGAACGTGCTGCTCGCAGAGGCCAAAGTGCCCTACGACATCGTGCTCGAAATGGATGAGATCAACGACGACTTCCCCGATACGGACGTCGCCATCGTTATTGGCTCCAACGACATCGTGAACCCCGCAGCCCAAGACGATCCAAACAGCCCCATTGCCGGTATGCCGGTCCTGGAATGCTGGAAGGCCAAGCAGGTGTTTGTGTCTAAGCGTGGTCAAGGTACCGGGTATTCGGGCATCGAAAACCCGCTGTTCTTTAAGGACAACACGCGGATGTTCTATGGGGATGCGAAGGCGTCCATCGACAAGCTGATCCCGATGATCGACTAGATCACTTGATCACTGCACAACGATCAAAGGCGGCTTGCGGGCCGCCTTTTTTCATGCGCTGTTGAAGGCGCATCCGCGCGGAGGGACACATGACACGGCTGGCCATCGTCTATTATTCACAGACCGGGAACACCGCACTTATCGCTGCTGCGGTGGCAGAGGGTGCTGAAACGGTTGACGGCGTTCACGTCCAGCGCATTTCGATTGCTGCCGACGGGACTCTGGGGGCCGATGATTGGGCCGCACTGGATGCCGCCGACGCGATCATTTTTGGCACGCCAACGCATATGGGCGGACCCGCGTGGCAGTTCAAACGAATGGCTGATGACAGCGGCCTGCGGTGGTTGGACCGTGCATGGCTGGATAAGGTCGCAGGGGGCTTTACCTGCGCGGGCAGCCCCAATGGCGACAAGGGCACGGTCATGCTGTACCTTGCGACATTGGCCGCGCAACATGGGATGTTGTGGGTCAGCCTTGGCCAATTGCCGGCACAGTCGGAGCATAGCACCCCAGTGGAACAAAATTGGGTCGGCGGCTCATTCGGACCCACGGCCACCGCACCCGCAATGGGAGCAGTGGCGCAGGGCGATGTGCTGAGCGCGCGGGCCTACGGTGCGCGGCTGGCGACGGTGGCCAAAGACTAGGCGGCTGGCATCCGCCGTTCCACGATCTCCGCCCAGTAGGAACAGCCCGCCGGGATCGTTTCATCGCTGAAATTGTATTTGGGGTGGTGGACGTCTGCGGTGTCGCCGTTGCCCACCAGAATATAGGCGCCGGGCCGTTTTTCGAGCATGTATGAGAAATCCTCACCGCCCATCGTGATCTCAGCGTCTTGGCAATCACCGGACACGGCACGCGCAACATCGGCGGCGAATTCCGTCTGCTCGGGGCTGTTGACGGTCGCGGGGTAGCCGGTGTGAAAGATGACCTCGACCGTGCCGCCATAGGTTGCTGCGATGCCTGCGGAAATCTCGCGCATCCGGGTCTCGCCCAAGGCGCGCATCTCGGTGCCCATGCTGCGGATCGTGCCTTTGATGTGCACGGTTTGGGGCAGCACGTTGAACGCCTTGGATGAGGTTTCAAAAGAGGTCACAGACACCACAAGGTTGGCGTCGGGGTGGATGTTGCGTGACACAATTGATTGCAGGGCCACAACGATGTGCGACGCGATCAGGGTCGTGTCGATCGCCTCATTCGGTTTGGCGGCGTGCCCACCACGCCCCTCAACGATCAGTTCAAACTGGTCAGTCGCTGCGAAAAACGGGCCGGGACGGATGGCGAATTGGCCGATGGGCAGCTTGGGCCAATTGTGCATGCCGTAGACTTCTTTGATGTTGAACCGCTCCATCATGCCGTCTTCGACCATTTCGCGGCCCCCGCCGCCGCCTTCTTCGGCGGGCTGGAAAATGACGACAACGGTGCCGTTGAAATTACGCGTCTCGGATAGGTATTTGGCGGCGCCTAGCAGCATCGCGGTGTGGCCGTCATGGCCGCATGCGTGCATTTTGCCCGGCGTGGTCGAGGCGTAGTCGACCCCGGTTTCCTCATGGATCGGAAGGGCGTCCATATCTGCCCGTAGGCCAATGACGTTGCCGGTTGTGTCGGTCTTGCCCTTGATCACACCCACGACGCCTGTCCGACCGATGCCGGTCACGACCTCATCACAACCAAAGGCTTTCAGTTTGTCGGCCACGATCCCGGCAGTGCGGTGCGTGTCGAAAAGCAGTTCAGGGTTACGGTGGAAATCCTGACGCCACTCGGTGATTTCGGGCAGCAATTCGGCAAAGCGGTTTTTGATGGGCATCCGGGTGTCTCTTGTTCGAGGGGCAGGGGCCGCGTAGGTCGCGCGCTAGGCTTTATAATTAGGGGCTGGTGGTCAACATGTCGATCACCGTGCGCAGAACCTGCTCGCCCCGCATAAATTGCGCAAGCTCAATATACTCATTTGGTTGGTGGGCCTGTGCGATATCACCGGGCCCACAGATCACGGCGGAATACCCTGCGTTTTGGAACTGCCCGGCCTCTGTGCCGTAGCTGACGACATGGGTCCCGTTGTCGCCGGTGGCTTGGCGCATGATTTGCTCGGCCAGGCCGTTGTGTTCGGGCGCAAGGGGCGGGACGTCGAACTGTGGGGTCAGGGTGATGCCTGCGTCGGGGTGGATAGCCTTCATCCGCGCCTCGACCTGGGCGACACGCGCGCGGAGCGATGCCTCATAGCTTTGGGCGTCTTCGCCCGGCACCAGCCGCACATCGATGCCAAACCGGCAGTCTTTGGCGGTGATGTTATGGGCGGTACCGCCGGTGATGGTGCCTGTGTGGGCCGTAGAAAAGGGCGGGTCGAAGGGTTCTGCAAGGACTGATGGCGTTTTTGCGCGGATGTGGTCATTGGTGTCGTTAACCCATGACAAAAGGTGCGCGCTCTCAAGGATTGCGCTGACGCCTTGGTGCATCATCGACGAATGGATCTCATGCCCGCGGACATGGACCTGCCAACCGACGCTGCCCTTTTGACCGGTCACGACCTGCATGTTCGTCGGTTCTCCGATCAGGGCGATGGCGGCTTTGGGCAGGCGGTCCACCATATCTGCGATCATGGGCGGCGCGCCGACGCAGCCGATTTCCTCATCATAGCTGAGCGCGATTTGCAGCGGTCGCTTTAGGTCAAGCGACAACGCGTAGGGCACCATCGCGAGGGCCAGCGCGTTAAAACCCTTCATGTCGCAGGTGCCGCGTCCGTACAAACGGCCACCCCTTTCTACCACGGTAAATGGATCGGTTTCCCACTCTTGGCCGTCTACGGGGACCACATCGGTGTGGCCCGACAAAATGATGCCGCCCTCAACCTCTGGTCCGATGTTGGCATAAAGCGCGGCTTTGTGGCCCGTGGCGTCGTAAACCCGGTGCGCAGTGATGCCAAAATCGGCCAAATACCCCTCAACCCAATCCACAAGCGCGAGGTTGCTGTCACGGCTAACGGTTGGAAACCCCACAAGGGTTTCGAGGATGTCGCGTGGGGACAAAGGGTTTGGCATCGGGGCTCCGGGTGTTGCGGCTGCGGAAAAATGTGGCGCAGCCTCTCAAAGGTCAAGCGTAACTGCCCGAATACGTTGCGGCTCGGTGATTTGGCGCCGGAGGCGAGGGGGCAGCGCCAAGGCGCATTGCGAGGCAGGCAAAGTGTGTTAGTCTTTTGATATGTTAATCATCAAAAGTTTTCTGGTGGTAAGCATCTCCATTCAGGGGAGGGTGGCACATGCCCGAGGGTGGGCGACGTGTTCTTGAGGTTTCGGGCCTTAAGACCGTATTTCAAACGCGCGATGGCGAGGTACATGCCGTCAACGATGTCAGCTTTGGTCTCGCCCCCGGAGAGGTTCTGGGCGTGGTGGGTGAGAGTGGATCAGGCAAATCCGTCACGATGATGTCCTTGATTGGCCTGTTGCCATCGCCTCCGGCTCGGGTGCGCGGCGGTCAGGTCATGTTGGATGGCGAAAACTTGCTGACGGTGTCGCCCGCCCGAATGCGCCAAGTGCGCGGCGGAGAAGTGGGTTTTGTGTTCCAAGATCCTATGACCTCGCTTAACCCCGTGTTTACTGTGGGCTACCAATTGGCCGAACCGCTGCGCCGCCACATGGGGATGACCAAACGCGCGGCCCGGGCGCGGTCGATTGAACTGCTGGAACTGGTGGGCATTCCCGATGCCCCCGCGCGATTGAACGATTATCCGCACCAGTTTTCGGGCGGGATGCGCCAGCGCGTGATGATCGCGATGGCCTTGGCGTGTAGCCCCAAGGTTTTGATCGCGGATGAACCGACCACGGCGTTGGATGTCACTATTCAAGCCCAGATACTGGACTTGCTCCAAGATTTGCGCGCGCAACTGGGCATGGCGATCATTTGGATCACCCATGATCTGGGCGTCATCGCTGGCATCGCTGACCGGGTGATGGTGATGTACGGTGGACAGGTGGTTGAACAGGCCCCCGTGCGGGAGGTGTTTGGCAATCCGCAGCACCCTTATACCCGTGCTTTGTTGAAGACGGTGCCCAGTGTAACCGGGGCGCGGGCGGATCGGTTGGAGGTGATCGAAGGCCAGCCCCCGATTTTGATCAGTGCGCCGACTGCGTGCAGCTTTCGGGATCGGTGTGCGGATCGCGCCGCGCGCTGTGATCGCGAAAACCCTGTTCTGCGGGCAGTTGGGGGCGGGCATGATGTTGCCTGCCATCAACGCCACGGGGGGTGCCCGGCATGAGTGCTGCCTTGGTTCAGGTCCGCGATCTAAAAATGCACTTTCCTGTTTATGGTGGAGTGCTGCGGCGACAAGTGGGCAGCATAAAGGCCGTGGATGGGGTCAGCTTTGATATCATGGCCGGTGAGACGCTGGGCCTTGTGGGCGAAAGCGGGTGTGGCAAATCCACCTGTGGGCGCGCGGTGCTGCGGCTTTATGATATCACGGGTGGGTCGATCACGATTGACGGGCGTGAGATTGGCGATGTCCCGCAGTCCACATTAGTGGACATGCGGCCAACGATGCAGATGGTGTTTCAGGATCCTCAGGCCAGCCTTAACCCGCGCATGACTGTGGCCGCCATCATTGGTGAGCCGTTGGATGAACACACGGATTGGTCCAAGGCGCAAAAGCTGGACCGCATCTATGAATTGATGGATCAGGTTGGGCTGAACCGACAGTTTGCGCATCGATATCCGCATGCGTTTTCCGGGGGGCAACGCCAGCGGATCGGGATCGCACGGGCGCTTGCGTTAAAGCCAAAGTTTATCGTCTGCGATGAGCCGATTGCCGCCCTTGATGTATCCATTCAGGCGCAGGTGGTGAACCTGTTGGAGGCGCTACAAGACGAGTTGGGCCTGACCTACCTGTTCATCAGCCATGACCTAAGCATGGTGCGCCATATCGCTGACCGTGTGGCGGTGATGTATTTGGGGCAGGTGGCGGAATTGGCTCCGCGCGAGGCGCTGTATCAAAACCCGCTTCACCCCTACACACAGGCGCTACTGTCAGCGGTGCCCGAGCCTGACCCCGTCCGCGCCCAAAGCCCACAGTCACGGATTATTCTGCGCGGTGACGTGCCATCGCCCGCCAACCCACCCAAGGGCTGCAATTTCTGCACCCGGTGCCCGCAGGTGATGGCGCGGTGCAAGACCGAGCCCCCACATTTGAGAGAGCTGGCGCCGGGCCGTTACGTGGCCTGTCACCTTTTTGAGACCGTCAATTAACGGCGGACAGTCCAAAGCATTTTGAACCAGTACCGGAGACCCATTATGATCAAAACAGCTTTACTCGGAGCCGCGGCCAGCGTGGCGTGTGTGTCGATGGCGTTTGCGGATGGCCACATCGGTGAACGTGGCCGTGATGGTAACCTCTCGCTCATTTATTGGCAGGCGCCCTCAATTCTGAGCCCCTTTTTGTCCGCTGGGACCAAGGATGTAGAGGCCGCCTCGCTGATGCTAGAGCCGCTGGCCCGCTATGACGAAACCGGTAAAATGGTACCTTGGCTGGCTGCTGACATCCCGACGGTTGAAAACGGCGGCGTGTCTGAAGACCTGATGACGATCACGTGGAAAATCAAACCCGGCCTTGTGTGGTCTGATGGCACTGCGTTTACGGCTCAGGACGTTAAGTTCACGGCGGCCTATTGTATGAACCCCGATGGCGGCTGTGCTCATGGAACAAAGTTTGAGGGTGTGCGTTCGGTCGAAGCGCCAGATGACCTGACGGTTGTGGTCACCTTTGATGGGCCCAAACCCTTTCCTTATGGGCCGTTCGTTGGGGTTGAAAGTCCGATCCTACAGGCCGCTCAATTCGCTGAGTGCATGGGGGCGGCCGCCGCTACGTGCACAGAACAGAATTTTAACCCCATCGGCACCGGGCCGTTTACGGTAACGGAGTTTCGCACCAACGACGTGATCACTTTGGCCGCAAACGAAAACTACCGTGAGGCGGGCAAACCTGCCTTTGCCACCGTGACCTTCAAGGGGGGCGGCGATGCTGCCGCCGCAGGCCGCGCGGTGATGGAAACCGGTGAGTTTGACTATGGCTGGAACCTGCAACTGGCACCTGAGGTGATCGCGGGCATGCAGGCCGGCGGATTGGGAACCCCCGTGGCGGGCTTTGGCCCTTTGGTCGAGCGCCTGATGCTGAACCAAACCGATCCTGACCCTGCGCTGGGCGATCGCCGATCCACCACTGACACCCCGCATCCGTTCCTGCGGGACCCTGCGGTTTATAAGGCACTGTCGATGGCGATTGATCGACCTTTGTTGGTGGAAATCGGCTACGGGCAAGCGGGGCGCGTGACGTGCAACTGGATCGCGGCACCGGCTGCCGTGAATTCCACCACCTTTAGCTGTGACACGCAGGACCTAGAGGGCGCTAAAGCCATGCTAGAGGCGGCGGGCTATGTCGATACCGACGGCGACGGCGTCCGCGAAACGCCCGCAGGTCAACCGATGGAGATTTTGTACCAGACATCAACCAACGCCGTGCGGCAGGATTTTCAGGCTTTGATCAAAGAATGGTGGGAGGACATCGGCCTAAGCGTTGAGTTGCGCAATATATCCAGCTCAGTGTTTTTCGGGGGGGATGCGGGATCACCCGATACCCTGCAAAAGTTCTATGCCGACGTTCACATGTACGCCAACACCTTTAACGGGACCGATCCGCAGACGTATTTGGGCAATGGTTTGTGCGACAAAGCTCCGCGGCCCGAAACCCAATGGCAAGGTGAAAACATGTCACGCTTTTGCATGGCGGAATATGATGCCTTGCATGCGCAGTTGCAAACCACCGCAGGGGCGGAGGCGCGTGCCGCCATCGCCCGCGCGCTGAACGATATGTACGTGGGCAATGGCGGGATGATCCCGCTGGTTCACCGGGGCCGTCTGTCTGCCCATGCCAACACGCTGGGCGGTGTGAAGTTGAACGTCTGGGATAGTGAGATTTGGAATATCGCCGATTGGTACCGCATCGGCGAATAAGTCCTGAGCGGGGTTGCGCGGATCCCTTCTGCACCGCCCCAAACGACCCTGAATAAAGGCGCCTGTATAGATGCTGACATTCACCATCCGACGATTGATCTTTGCCGTACCAACGCTTTTGTTCACGGCCCTGATTATCTTTTTGTTGCTAGAGTTGGCACCGGGGGATCCGATGTCGAACGTGCCGCTCACGGTGCCCGATGAGGTGAAGCAACAGATGCGGCTGGCACTGGGTCTTGGCGAGCCGATGCATATCCGGTTTTTCAAATGGATTGTGCAGTTTTTCTGGATTGAGCCACTGAACCTGTTTGATCAGATGTTCGGCACTACCTTTGCCGAGGGCAAGCTACGTGTGATTTCGTGGCAAAGTCGCAGTCCGGTTATCGACATCATTGCAGAGCGTATGCCTCAAACCCTTTGGGTGGTGGGAACGGCCTATGTGGTCGCCATAGCGATCGCAATCCCGGTTGGGATTTATTCTGCCTACCGACAGTATTCGTTCTTTGATCAAGCGGGGACGTTCATCACGATGGTCGGTTACTCAGTGCCGCCGTTCTTTTCGGGGGTGTTGGTGATTGTGGTTTTCGCGGTGAACTTGGGATGGTTTCCGTCGATTTATGACACCACGCATAAGGTGGTCGATTGGGACAGTTTCGTGGTGCAATTGCAGCAGATGATTATGCCGGTGATGGTGCTTGCGTTGCAGATTACATCACAGATTTCGAGGTTCATGCGCGCGTCGATGTTGGACAATCTGGGACAGGACTATGTGCGCACCGCGCGCGCCAAGGGGATGGAAGAGCGGACAGTCGTGATGGTCCATGTGCTGCGCAATTCGATGATCCCTGTTGTGACGGTTATTGCGCTGGGCATTCCTGCCATTTTTGGCGGTGCGATCATCACGGAACAGGTGTTCAAGGTGAACGGTATTGGGCAGTTGTTGATCACTGCCATTCAGGCCAATGACCTGCCGATGGTGCAGACGCTGACCTTCATTTTTGCGGTCCTGATTGTGCTGTTTAACCTGCTTGCGGATGTACTGTACGGCATCCTTGATCCGAGGATCCGCTATGACTGAGGTCCCGATTTCGACTGTGGGCGCGCGTCCGCCTCGTAACCATTGGTGGGATGTGTGGGACCAATTCAAGGTTCACAAAGGCGCGTTGATTGGGGCTTTTTTCTTTTTGTTGATCGTATTTCTGGTGCTGTTCGGGCCGGTCCTTTGGGATATTGATCCCGCCAAGACTAACATCCGCTCTCGCAATCAGGGAATGAGTTGGACGCATCCGTTTGGGACCGATCAATTGGGCCGCGATATCTTTGCGCGGATGATCGCAGGGGGGCGGGTGTCGATGGGCGTTGGTCTGACGGCGATGGCGCTATCCGTGATTATCGGGACGTTGGTCGGTGTGATTGCGGGTTATTTCAAGCGGCTCGATGGGGCGTTGATGCGGCTGACGGACCTGTTCCTTGCGCTGCCGCTGATGCCGCTGTTGCTGGTGACGGTCCTGTTGTTTCGAGAGCCGCTGAGCGCGGCCTTTGGCCCTGAGGGTGGGATATTCGTGTTGATGGTCTGTGCGATTGGCATCACCTCATGGATGCAGACCGCCCGCATTGTGCGCGGCGATGTGCTAGCATTGAAGGAGCGCGAATTCGTACTGGCCGCGCGATCTATCGGAACGCCGCCGCGTCGGATCATAACGCGCCATATCTTGCCCAACGTCATGTCACCGATCATGGTTTCGGCCACGCTGGGCATCGCGAATGCCATTATCACCGAAAGTGCACTGTCGTTTCTGGGGCTAGGGTTTCCGCCGGATTTTCCGACGTGGGGACGGCTGTTGTTTGATGGCGTGGACTATTTGACCCAGTATCCGGAGCGCGTGTTCTGGCCCGGTCTTGCGATTTCTTTGACGGTTTTGTCGGTGAACTATGTGGGCGACGGTCTGCGCGATGCTTTGGATCCGCGCATTCGGGGGCGGTAGGATTTTGGATATTTAAGAACCAAAGAAACGGGGGCGAGCCGCCAGGTGGGCCACCCGGTCTTGGGTTTCTGGGCGGATTGGGCCGGGGCGGGGCGCGTCGCGCAGCGTGGTGAACCAATGCTCGGGCGGGGATTTGCCGCGCGAGTGGTTGTCCCACTTGAGGGCGCGCAGGACGTCTTCGGCGGCTGAGGGCAAGCGGTCGGGGATGTCGTGGCCGTTGAGTGTGGCCCAGACACCGGTCCAGAGTCGTCCGACGGACCACGGGTTGTAGCCGCCGCCACCGAGGACCAGCACGCGGGGGGCGGCCTTCTTTAGCGCGTTAATGATGGACCAATGGGCATTGTTGGAGAGTGCTAGGCGGGAGAGGGGGTCTTCTTCTACTGCATCTGCGCCGCATTGCAGGACGAGGGCGTCTGGGGCCATTTGATCGATCAGTGGAAGGATCAAGTGGTCGAGGATATAGGCCATTTCGGTGTCGTTAAGATTTCGGCCAACGGGGAGGTTGTAGGTTTGGCCGATGCCTGCATCTTCAAGCCTGCCGGTGAATGGCCAGCGTTTTTCTTCGTGGGTTGAGATCAGGAGTGTGTCTGGGTCGTCGGCAAAAGCATGTTCGACGCCATCCATGTGGTGGGCATCGATATCGAGGTAGGCGATGCGTTGGGCGCCATTGCGGCGGAGCGACAAGATCGCAAGGACCGGATCGTTAAGGTAGCAAAACCCGTTTGCACGATCGGGCATGCCGTGATGTGTGCCGCCGCCGGGATGGTAGATTGTGCCGCCGTCCCTGAGCAGCTCACCCGCCAATAGTGAAGCGCCGGCCGCAGTGGCGGGGCGGCGCCAAACCTCGGGGTAGACAGGGTTGGCGTGAGTGCCAAGCCCGTGGCGTGCTTTCATCTCATCGGTGGCGATGCCTGTGGTTTCGGCCTGTTGGAGGGCGGCTAGGTATTCGGGGGTGTGCCAGATTTCCAGTGCCTTTGCCTTGGCGCGGGGGGAGGTCAGATACACCTCCCGCGGGAGCCAGCCCATTGCGCGGCTGAGGTCCATGGCGGTGGAAACGCGGGGGATGCGCAAAGGATGCCAGCCGCCGTAGCTAGAGCCGCGATATATTTCGGAGCCGAGAAAACGTGGTGGTATCACTGAGGCATCAGGGCCTTGATTTCACGTAGCAATTGTTGGCTGTCAGGGCGCACGCGTGAGGGATGAAAGCTGATGAGTTCACCATCTGGCCCGATAAGGGCTTTGTTGAAATTCCATTTTGGAACAGCGCCTTGATCGGCTAGCCAGCGATAGAAGGGGTGCGCCTTTGGACCGCGAATGCGGGTGATGTCTGTCATTGGCAGGGTCAGGCCATATTGGACCTCACAGAACTCCTGGACTTGGCTGGCTGTCGCCAGTTCTTGGTTGAAGTCGTTGGAGGGGACCGCGAGCACGACCAAACCCTTGGGCCCTAGGTCTTCGTGTAGAGTTTGGAGAGCCTCAAGTTGGGGGGTGAAGCCGCAACGCGACGCTGTGTTGACGACCAAGATGGGCTGCCCGCGAAAGGTGTCCAGATCGATAGTGTCGCCTTCGATCCCGGTAAAGGTAAAGGCGGTGGCAGGGCCACATAAAGCTGCGCTTAGCGCGGCAAAGATGAGATAACGCAAACGACCCATGAAGTGCTCCTCCGTTGGTCTTGAGGTAGAAAGGCTTGGCGTTGTGTCAAGCCAAGCGGGGCACTACATATCGGTGCAGGTTTGATCCTTCCCCAAGTTATGCTATGTGCCCAATCACAATGACAGATGGCAAACACATTGTTTTGAAACCCGTCGATATGTCGGGCCTAAAGAAGCGCGAATTGCGGACGCAATTTGGGGCGCTGTGTTGGCGTGAGCATATGGGCAAGCTGGAGGTGTTGATGATCACCTCGCGCACCTCAAAACGGTGGATTATACCCAAGGGCTGGCCCATGAACGGCGCGACCGCTGCGGAGGCTGCGGCCACTGAGGCCTGGGAAGAGGCGGGCGTTGTTGGCAAAACGTCAGACCAATGCGCGGGCATTTATACCTATCACAAGGACCTCGGCGGCAAGTCGGTGCCTGTGGTTGTGGCTGTATTCCCCGTGCGGGTCAAAAAGCTCAAGAAAACCTATCCCGAAGCGGGCCTGCGAAAACTGCGTTGGATGAAGCCCTCCAAGGCCGCAGGACTGGTTGCGGAGCCGGAATTACGTGGTATTCTCAAGGCCTTCCGCCCGCCGGCGTGATTGCCGCGCCGCGCCTGTTTATGTAATTCAGTGCCAGTTCATGAGTTATCAACGTCTGATGTGCACAATGGGGTTCTATGATCCGATACGCTTTGAAATGTGCCGATGGCCATGGGTTCGATAGCTGGTTTCAGTCGGCTGGGGCCTACGACAGCCTGTCTGAAAAGGGCATGGTGTCGTGCGCGATTTGTGGCAGTGCCGATGTAACCAAAGCGATCATGGCGCCGCGTGTCACGGTCAAGGAAGAGCAGTCCGTATCGTTGTCCGCGCCTTCTTCGCCGGCTGAGCAGGCATTGCGCGCGATGCGGGCAGAGCTTGAGAAAAACGCCGACTATGTAGGTGAGACGTTCGCCACAGAGGCACGGGCAATCCATGTGGGTGACGCACCTGAGCGGCCGATTTGGGGGCAAGCCAATTTGAAAGAAGCCAAGGCTTTGGTCGAGGAAGGCGTGCCTATCGCACCCATTCCGTTTGGCCCCCCGCGAAAGACCAATTGATGCGTACTTTGATCACCGGAGCCAATCGGGGCGTGGGCGCCGCCTTGCGTGAAGCGGGGATTGCGGCAGGTCATGATGTGCTCGCAACGGCGAGAGTGCCCGCCGGGCAGGGCGATAACTGCTTAACGCTCGATCAAGCCAAACCGCAATCTGTGCGCGATCTAGCGGCCGGTCTGGCGGGGCGGCCGTTGGATTTGCTAGTGCTGAACGCGGGTGTCTATCTGGATAAGGGGCAATCGATTGATAATGGTTTTGCGCCAGAGCTTTGGGCTGAGACGTTTGCGGTGAACGTAACGGGGACGTTTCTTGTGGCGCAGGCGCTTTTGCCAAATATCCGCGCGGCGGGTGGCAAAATCGCGATCATTTCTTCGCAGATGGGGTCGAGTGAACGGGCGTCGGGCGGGGGGTATATTTACCGCGCCAGCAAAGCCGCCGAGATCAGTTTGGGCCGGAACCTTGCAGTTGATTTGGGCCCAGAGGGGATTGCCGTCGGGATCTATCATCCCGGCTGGGTGCGCACCGACATGGGCGACAGCACGGCCGATATTGGTGCGCAAACGGCGGCCTTAGGCCTATGGAAGCGCTTTGAGGATTTGTCGATGGAAACAACCGGCACGTTCGAATTCTATGATGGCGCGCCCATTCCATTTTGATCCGCGTGCTTTTTGGCACCTTGCGGGTCGCTGGCGGGTTGGGCAAGGTCATGCCATGCGTTGGTTTCTCCTTATTCTCTCTTTGCTTTGGGCAGGTGCGGCATCGGCTGAGCCGGTGCGTGTCTTTGCGGCGGCAAGCCTGAAAACCGCGCTGGATGCGGCGGCCGCAGAATGGACCGGAGGCGAGGTTGTGCTCTCCTACGCGGGCTCTGGCACGGTTGCGCGGCAGGTGGCAGCGGGTGCGCCGGCGGACATTGTGGTGCTCGCGCATGCGGATTGGATGGAATGGTTGGATGTGCAAGGCGTTCTCGGGGCGGCGCCTGTGATCATCGCAAGTAATACGTTGGTTGTGATTGGGCGTGTTGGAGCTGACGATCTGGATTTGACGCCTCAGGCATTTGCTGCTCGCTTGGGCGGTGATGGCCGCCTTGCGATGGGCGATTTGCGTGCCGTACCCGCCGGCATCTATGGGCAAGAGGCGCTGGTGGCCTTAGGCCTTTGGGATGGTGTCACCATGCGGATCGCGCAGGCGGATAATGTACGCAACGCCATGGCGTTTGTGGCACGAGGTGAGGCGCCTTTGGGTATTGTTTATGCCTCGGATGCGGTGGCAGAGCCTCGGGTGGCAATCGTGGCGGACCTTCCTAGTGATGCGCATACACCCATTGTTTATCCGGCGGCGACTACGACATCTGCGGGTCCAATGGCGAAAGAATTTATGCACTTTTTACAATCACCTATGGGACGAAACCTGTTTCGAGAAGCAGGCTTGCGGGATCCATCGGAATGATCAACCTTCCCCCAGAAGGTTGGGATGCCCTTTGGCTGTCGCTTCGGGTTGCGGGCCTTTCGACGCTTTTGTCGTTGCCTGTGGCACTAGGGGTCGCGGTCTTGTTGGCGCGGGGGCGGTTCTTGGGGCGCGGCATCTTGAATGGATTGGTCCATTTGCCCTTGGTGCTGCCACCCGTTGTGACGGGGTATCTATTGCTGATCGCATTTGGGCGTACGGCACCGATCGGCGTGTTTCTTGAAGATACGTTCGGATTGGTACTCGCGTTCCGTTGGACGGGCGCGGTTTTGGCGGCCGCAGTGATGAGCTTTCCTCTGACAGTGCGGGCGATCTGGCTGGCGCTTGAGGCGGTGGAGCCGGGCCTAGAGGAAGCCGCTGCGACGTTGGGTGCAGGCCCGGTTCGTGTGTTTGCGACAGTGACCTTACCGTTGATCGCGCCGGGGATTTTGGCTGGTGCGGTGATCGGATTTGCCAAGGCGATGGGTGAGTTTGGTGCAACCATCACCTTTGTCTCAAATATCCCTGGCGAAACGCAAACAGTGCCCTCCGCCATTTACAGCTTTTTGCAAATCCCTGGGGGTGAGGCCACGGTTTGGGGGCTGGTCGCTTTGGCCGTCGGTGTTGCGTTGGGCGCACTTTTGCTGGCAGAAATGCTGTCGCGCCGCGTGGCGGCACGTATTGCGGGGCGGGCCTGATGCTCAGGATTGAACTCACGCATCAGTTTGCCGATTTCGCCCTAGACGTCGAAATCACGGCGGGCGACGGGATCACCATGTTGTTTGGGCCTTCGGGGGCCGGCAAGTCGACGATCGCGAAGTCTGTGGGTGGGTTGTTGCGGACCGATCAGGCCTATGTGCAGTTGGGTGATCGGGTGTTGGCGGACACTTCTAGGCGGGTCTGGCTAAAGCCATACGCGCGCAGGATTGGCTATGTCTTTCAGGAGCCGCGTTTGTTTCCGCATTTGTCCGTGCAGGGCAATCTTCTGTATGGCGCTGGACGGGATGCTGATCTGAGGCGGATTGCTGATTTGCTTGATATCACCCCGCTTTTGGCGCGGCGGCCTGCTGGTTTGTCGGGGGGCGAAGCTGCGCGTGTGGCGCTCGGCCGCGCCCTTCTGAGCACGCCATCGATGCTCATACTCGATGAGCCTCTGGCCGCGTTGGATGCCCGGCGCAAGGCTGACATTCTGCCTTATCTCGAACGCCTGCGTGATCATGCGAATGTGCCGATGCTGTATATTACCCATGCGTTGGATGAGGTTGCGCGTCTGGGCTCAACGCTTGTGTTGCTGCGGGACGGAAAGGTTGCGCGCTCTGGCTCAGTTAAAGATGTGCTGAGCGACCCAGATGCCGTGCCTGTTTTGGGTCCGCGCATGGCGGGCGCGATGCTTGAAGGGCAAGTCGTTCGCCATGTCGATGGTCTGACCCAGTTGGCGGTATCGGGTGGCCTTGTGTGGGTGCCGGGAACTGCCGGGGCGGTAGGCACAAAGATGCGTTTGCGCGTCATGGCGCAAGACGTGATCGTGGGCACGCACAAACCCCACGGGCTGTCTGCGTTGAATATCCTTCCTGCAAAGGTGGTAAGCCTGTATCGCGGCGATGGTCCGGGTGCCTTGGTCGTGCTGCAAAGCGGGGCGGACAGGTTGCTGGCGCGGATTACACAACGGTCGTTGGATGAAATGGGTCTAGCGCCCGGCGATGCGGTTTATGGTATCCTCAAAACCGTTTCGGTCGGGCCCACTGACGTCTTTGCGGGTATGGATTAGGCTGTCGTTAGCCCAAGATAGCGGAATACGGATGTCGCGCCGGAATTGTCGAAAAATGGCACGTTTCGAGGGGCGGGGGCCCTGACGCGGGCGGCGATTTCGGCCAAAACGACCTCAGTGATAAAAGGGACATCTAGGGCGCGCGCCTCCGCCAGGGAGACCCAATGCAAGTGGCTTAACTCGTCTTCAGCCTTGGAGAAATCATCGAGATCTCCGCTCAGGTCATCTGCGTTTACCATGAAGAACCGTGCATCAAACCGGCGGGGGCGCCCGGGGGGCGTGATGGCGCGAAATACGAATTTTAGGGCAGATGCGTGGGGGGCTTCGTTCGTCAGCCCGGCCCAATCCCCGGCGCAGGGGGCTGTGAGGCGCTGGCCAGTTTCCTCAAGTAATTCGCGCACCGCAGCCGTCGCAAGTGCATTGGGCGCTATCGTGCTGGCATCGCGCAGCGCGGCTTGGTCCGTTTCGGGTAGGGGGGTGGCCAGCGTCACGGCTGCATCCTGTGCATCAACAGCCCCCCCCGGAAAGACGTATTTCGAGGGCATAAAGGCCGCCTTTGCCCCGCGCTGGCCCATCAAGACGCGCGGGGTTGAAGCGTGATCTCGGACCACGATGATCGTTGCAGCGTCACGAATAGGGGTGTTCATCGGCGGCCTCAGGTTTGTGCGCGGCCAAACCCATGCATACGGTTGGCCCATTGAATAGCTACAATGACGCCTTTGATCCGGGGCAGCAAGTAGAGGCACATTGAAACGCCGCCAACGCAAAACAGAGAAACAAATACAAGAGGTTCTGGGCGGAAAGCCTCGAAATACCACAGCATAAGGGGGCCGATGATATGGGCCACAATTAGGATCGTTAGGTAGGGTGGGCCGTCATCTGCCCGGTGGTGGTGTAACTCTTCAGAGCAAGCCGTGCAGGTGCCGCGCACCTTAAGATATCCTTCCATCAGATCGCCTGCGCCGCATTGCGGGCAGCGTCTGCGCCAGCCACGTAAGATGGACCGTTTAACGGGTCGCAAGGGGGCATCAAGTTCGGGGGCCAAGGTGGTCCCCAGTTCGGTATTTGTCATGTCGAATTCCTATTCACGCAAACGACGTCTAGCTCAAACAAACCCTGGTCAATACGCGACACCTGCGCCGTGCGGCGGGGTGTCGCAAAAAAGTTGAAAAGAGTGCGACGGAATTTGAGGTCTGATGCGTGGAAGGGGCATCAACATGATTAAAACCCCGAAGGACATACCATGCAAAATACGAAGAAATTCTCGAAATACTTGGGCTACGGCGCATTGGCTTTGGCTGGAGGTCTGATGCTGACATCGGCCGTAGCGACGGATGCGCAAGCGCGTGGGCCGCATGGCGGCATGCTGGAGCGGCCCAGTTTCGCTGAGTTAGATACGGACGGCAGCGGTGAGATTTCCCCAGAAGAGATGGCAGCCCGGGGTGCAGCACGGTTCGCCACCATAGACGCGGATGGTGATGATAAGCTGACAGCAGCAGAGATTATGGCGGCCAACAATGCCCGGGCGGCGGACCGAGCGGAGCGGATGATTGAGCGGCTTGATACCGATGGCGATGGCGCGGTGAGTGAAAGTGAGCTTCAAGCTGGTCGCGACGCCCGGGCCGAGGAGCGGCATGCCAAGCGGTTTGCGCGGATTGATCGTGATGGTTCTGGCGGGCTCTCGCCCGCTGAGTTCGACTCCATGCTGGAGCGTCATGGCAAACATGGGTCGCGCGCTGATAATTGAGCTGATCGTTAGGCAAAGGGGCGCGTTGGCTGGTTTTGGTCAGTGCGCCTCGCTAGGATGTCCCGACACCATTCTTCAGGAGCGGCCGTGCCCGACCCAGAGGTTTTCAGCGATGATGCGCTGTTGCTGCGGTTTGCCCGTGGTGATGGGCAAGCGGCTGCGTTGTTGACCCAACGTCTGGCCCCAAGGTGCGTGGCATTTGCGACCCGTATGTTGAATGGCGACCGTGCGGAGGCAGAGGACGTGACGCAAGAAGCAATGCTGAGGCTTTGGCGACACGCGCCGAAGTGGGACGCAAATGGGAGCGCAAGGCCGGGCACGTGGCTGTTGAAGGTTGCTGGCAACTTGTGCATCGATCGGTTGCGGCGAGCGCGGGCGCTTAACATCGACGCTGTTGCCGCCCCCGCTGATCCTGCACCCGGTGCTTTGGCGAAATTGGAGGCTTCCGAACGGCTCGTGGCGTTGGATGCGGCCCTTGCCAAACTGCCCGATCGACAGCGCCAGGCGGTCGTGTTGCGACACATAGAGGGCTGGTCCAATCCCGAGATTGCGACCGTGATGGAGATATCCGTTGAGGCCGCCGAGAGTTTGATAGGACGCGGAAAGCGCGCCTTGACGCAGGCGTTGGTCCCACGAAGGGAGGAGTTGAGTGATGGCTAGAGACCCTATGGAACTGCTAGGCGCAGAAGATAAGGACAATATCCTTGGAGGTGTTTTCGAAGCCGCTCAAAAGGATGTTAAGCCGATTTCTGCGGATTTAGAGGCACGCATTTTGATGCAGGCCGCTCAGGTTCAAGCAGGTTTTGCACATGAGCGTCGGGCGAATGGCATTCTCATACGACTTCAGCGGATCTGGGCTGAGTTGGGGGGATGGCCTGTTGCGGCGGGGCTTGCGACAGCGACGGTGGCTGGGCTTGGGCTAGGGATTGCATCGCCACCGGCACTTGATGCGGTTTGGAGTGGGGTTGGCTTGACCTCTGCCTCATTGGATGGGGATTTCCCTGATTACGACGCCTTCTTTGAGGAGATATGAATAATGGAAACTGACGTATCCATCCCGCGCACCACGACTTGGATGAAGGTCGCGCTCGGTATTTCTCTCGGGCTTAACTTGTTGGTTTTAGGTACGACAATTGGGGCATTTGCCTTTGGGCCACATGGTGGGCCAAGGGGGGCAGATCGTGGGGTGGTGTCGACGCCATTGTTGCGCGCGTTGCCGGAGGCTGATCAGCGCGCATTGCGCGAGACCTTGAGGACTGAACACGCCCATCTGCGCCAAAGCCGAGGTGAGCTGCGTGCCGCGCGGGCTGCCATGGCTGTTGCGCTACGTCAGGAGCCATTTGATGCCGCTGGTTTCGCCTCGGCGCTTGAGGTGCAACGCCGCTTGGGCGGGGAACTGATGGATGCCGCGCATGCCGGGCTTTTGCATCATATGTCCTCAAAGCCGCTCGCGGAGCGTCAGGCATATGCGGATCGGCTAGAGGCGTTTTCCAAGCGCCGAGCCGGTCGCCGCGAATAGCTGAGTGCCCTAAGCTGAGACGACGACACTATTTCGTCCAGTGGCTTTGGCCGTATACAGCGCGCGGTCAACTGATTTGAGGATTTCATTGATGTCATGGTTGGCGCCCGACAGCATGGTCACGCCAAGGCTTAACGTCACGCTGACCTTGCCGCCGTGGCCGTTGGGAAGTTGCAGTGTCTCAATCCCGCTGCGCAACCGTTCCGCGATGATGCGCGCCTGCTCGACACTTGCCTCAGGCAAAATGGCCAAAAACTCTTCGCCGCCAATCCGGGTTACAAGGTCTTCTCCGCGAAGGCTGGCGCGGAGGGTTGAAGCGACCTCTTTAAGAATTTGATCGCCAACCAAGTGCCCGAAGGCATCGTTCACGGTTTTGAAGTGATCGACATCAATCATAATCGCGGCGGCATCTGTGCCGGTTTCTTTGCACTGGCGGGCGACACGCTCTAGGTGGCGCATTCCGTAGCGACGATTATAAAGCCCGGTTAGGCTGTCGGTGACAGCAAGGCGCAGCCCGTCATCGAGCGTGGCCCTCAGTCTGTCGGCACGTGTTTTACGCTCCAACTGGGTGCGGATACGCACGGCCAGTTCAGGCGCAAGAAACGGCTCATAACTGATGTCATTTGCCCCAAGATCTAGGGCTGTTGCGGCGCGCTCACTGTCACCGTGGGGCAGGACGATAATGATGCCGCTGTGGCGGGTTGTAGCGCGCGACCGTAGATCAGACATAAGGCGTAGGCCGCCGTTACGCTCCTGCTGGTCGACGGAAATGACGAAAACATCGGGCACGGTATCATCGGCAGTTAACCTTAATGCGTCGTCGCCGGTCCCGTAGATTATGTCCTTGAGTGCCCGATCCTCGAGCCGGTCTTTCCATGCTTTGCTCGCGGCAAGCGTATTGGCGACCAACATGACGCATGCGGCTTTCTTTGAGGAGATGCTGTCCTCGGGAAAGCCCAATTCCGCAAATGTTGCCTCACGCAAGTGAAGTTCACGCTCTTGATCGCGAGCGCGTAAAAGGCTGCGAACGCGGGCCAACAAAGCGACCTCGTCCACTGGGCGCGAAAGGAAATCATCAGCCCCTGCCTCTAGCCCCGCCATTCTAGAATCGTTGTCATCTAGCGCAGTTATAAGGATAATTTTGATGCCTGACGTGACCGGATCAGCCTTGAGTTTGGCGCAAACATCAAGCCCGGAGCGGCCGGGCATAAGGACATCCATCAAAATGAGGTCAGGCTGCATACGCCGAGCAAGAGCCAGTGCTTGGTTGCCATCCTCTGCCATGATTGTTTGATATTGCGCGGCGGACAGTTTTACCTTGAGCACGATCCGGTTGGTCGCAACGTCGTCAACAATGAGGATTTTGCCGGTCATCTTTTTGCCTTACGCCTTTACGCAGCTGTAACCAAACAGATACGTATAGAATGCTTAATAATTCCTTTCCTTAAGGGTGAAAAATGCAAACTGAGGCAGCAGAAACGATTGCGGCGCGGGCGCTGGGCTGGATTGCGGCGCAAGACGGGCTGCTTGAGATATTCCAAGGTGCCAGTGGGGCGGGGTTGGACGACATCAAAGCCCAAGCCACGTCACCTGAATTTTTGGCGGCAGTTCTTGATTTTTTGCTGATGGATGATGCTTGGGTGACGGGCTTTTGTGAGGCAGCTGCCCTGCCGTATGAGACGCTTTTGCGTGCGCGTGCCGCTTTGCCGGGGGGGGACCTGCCGCATTGGACCTGACACCTAATCTCGATTTGCGCGGATACGCCGTTCTGTTCGATAAAGACGGTACTTTATTTGATTTTACAGCGTCTTGGGCGAGCACTTCGGCTGAGATTTTGCGTCGCCTGGCGGACGGCGACACTGCGCGCCTGACGGCTATGGCTCAGGCGGGTGGCTTCGATCTGGAAACGCACACGTTCCGAGACGACTCGATCATCATCGCAGGCACCGCAGCCGAGCTATTCGATATGCTGGCCATCTCTGGAAACCTTCCGCTTGCGCAAGTGCGCCGTGTCACGGATGAGGCTGTATCAAGCGCCCAGATGGCGCCTGTCACTGGGCTGAGGCCTACGCTTGAGGTGCTGGTAAACGCTGGGGCTAAGTTGGGTGTCGTGACCAATGATTCCGAGGCCGCCGCGCTGTCGCATCTTGGGGCGACCGACATCCTTAACTATTTCGAAGCTGTTGTTGGTTACGACAGCGGCTATACGCCGAAACCTGACCCAGGTTCATGCTTGGGGGCAGCAAATCGGCTTGGTGTCGCGGCGGAGCAGTGCATCATGGTAGGCGACAGCACCCACGACCTAGAGGCAGGGGCCGCTGCGGGTATGACATGCCTTGCGGTGCTGACGGGTATCGCCCGGACACCGACATTGGCGCCCCTAGCACATGCAGTTCTGCCCTCTGTGGCCGAAATTCCTGACTGGCTAATTGATTGGCGCCCGTCCAAAGAAAACGACAGCAAACGTCGCCTTTGACACATAAAGCGGCGACCTTGACGCGTTAACACGGTGTTGCGCATCAAGGAGAGCCACAATGACGACCGATACCGTTTCAGAAGCCCCCAAACGCCGCCGGGCCGGAGGCCGCCGTGGGCACGCCGATCGTGCAGGCGGGGCGGTGATCGAACAGATGCCATTCCAGCAGCCAGTGAACCCCGATCCCTTTGTCGAGCCGCTCAATGTGGACGGTGTTCAGGCGATCCACAAGGGTGTTGTTCGGATCCTGAAAGAGATTGGCATCGGATTTCTAAACCCTGAGGCTTGCGAAATCCTCAAAGAAGCTGGCTGTAAGGTTGAGGGCCATACCGTCTTTATGGACGAAGATTTCCTAATGGAAATGATTGGCCGCGCCCCATCGCAGTGGACCGTGACGCCCCGGAACCCGGACAAAAAGATTGTCATTGGCGGCCGTCACATGGCGTTTGGTAACGTATCGTCGCCTCCTAACTCATGGGACCTGAAGCGCGGTAAACGTTCGGGCGACATGGCGACATACATCGACTTTATCAAGCTAACTCAGTATTTTAACTGCATTCACTTTGCGGGTGGCTACCCTGTTGAGCCGATTGATGTGCATGCCCGCGAACGTCACCTTGATTGCCTGTTCCACAAGCTTACGCTGACCGACAAGGTCCCGCATGCTTATTCACTTGGCCGTGAGCGTGTCGAAGACGTGATGGAGATGTGCCGGATTGCTGGTGGCCTGACGCGCGAAGAGTTCGACGCACAGCCGCACATGTACACGAACATTAATTCCGTCAGCCCGCTTAAGCACGATTTCCCGATGCTCGAAGGCGCGATGATCCACGCGCGGCGCAATCAAGGCGTCGTTGTGACGCCCTTCACGCTGGCCGGCGCTATGGCACCTGTGACAATGTCGGGGGCTGTCGCACTCAGCCTTGCTGAGGGGCTCGCGGCGATTGCGCTGTTGCAATACATTAATCCAGGCTGCCCGGTGGCCATCGGGACCTTCACCTCGAATGTTGATATGAAATCGGGCGCGCCCGCGTTTGGCACCCCGGAATATATGCGGGCGACACAAATGACCGGGCAGATGGGGCGGTTTTATGGGCTGCCGATCCGGTCGTCGGGCGTATGCGCGGCCAACGTCCCGGACGGACAAGCCATGTGGGAGACATCGAACAGCCTGTGGGCCGCAGTCCAGTCGGGGTCCAACATGGTCTACCACGCGGCCGGTTGGCTTGAGGGTGGCTTGATCGCCAGCCCCGAAAAGTTCGTGATGGATTGCGAAGTGCTTCAGCACATCCAGAGGTATTTTGACCCAGCACTTACCGCAACCACACCCGATGATATCGCGGTAGAGGCTATCGCGGAAGTCGGCCCCGATGGGCACTTCTTTGGTTGTCAGCACACGCAAGAGCGGTATCAAACGGCGTTTTATCAACCCTTTGCGAGCGATTGGCGCAACTACGAGGCTTGGGACATTGCCGGTGGTGTGTGGACCGCAGAGCGGGCGCATAAAATCTCACGCGATATTATCGATGGGTTTGAGGCACCGCCGATGGATGTGGCCATTCGGTCCGAGTTGGCGGATTTCGTCGCGCGGCGCAAAGCCGAGGGTGGCGTGCCGACAGACTTCTAGCAGTCGGAAGTTGAGAAAAGAGGCCGCTGCGTGTGATGCGCAGCGGCCTTTTTTGTGTCTTTGGATGCGAGGCTGAAAATTTGCGCCTTTGGCGCCGGGTCTTTGCGATTTGTTAAACTGGACGTGTTTGTATGCTGGCCAAGCTTGAGGACAAATACGTGCATGGCCTAATCAATAAATCGATGCAGGGTTTCGTGACAGCGAACCATGGCAATGGTGCGTGGGCCGAGATTGTGCACATGACGGATATTCCTGCGCAGGGCTTTGAAAGCATGCTCAGCTATCCAGATAGCATGACAGATGCGGTGCTAGATGCGGCATGTGCCTACGTTGGCTGCACGCGGCCGTCTTTGATGGAAGACATTGGTATGTTTCTTGTCACCCATCCCGATCTTGAAGCGGTGCGCCGGTTGATGCGGTTCGGGGGGCCTACCTTCGAGGACTTTATTCTTTCGCTGGATGAGGTGCATGACCGCGCCTGTTTGGCAGTGCCTGATCTGACCTTGCCCAAGATCAGTTTGAATGAGGCAGGCGCTGGGCAATATGTGATCACCACGCAATGGCAGGTGGCGGGTGCTATTTCGCTCGTGTCGGGTGTGTTGCGGGCGATGGCTGATGATTATGGTGCGCTTGTTGCTTTGGATGTCGGTCCCCGTTTGCAAAGCGACGGCGAAATATTGGAAACACTGTCGGTGTTTATAGCAGAGCCCGAATTCGCCGCTGGACGTAGTTTCATATTGGCGGAACGTTCGGCATGACAGGGGCCGTTTCACTTGGATTTGATGTGCTTGATACCCTGATGCCGATGCATATTTTGGTCGAAAAGTCAGGTGAGATTGTTCATGCGGGCCCAACGGCGGCACGGCTTCGACCGAGCCATGATTTGCTCGGGATGAAACTGCTCGATGTGTTTAATTGCCTGCGCCCAAGTTGTGATGGTGCCTTCGAAGACTTGCGGCGATTGAATGGTCAGCTGTTGAAGTTGCAGTTTCGTGCGGCCCCTCACACGCGGCTGCGGGGGCTGGTCCATCCACTTGATGGAGGACAGTTGCTGTTAAATCTGTCGCTCGGGTATTCTGTAGTGGAGGCGGTCTCGGACTACGCATTGACCAGCCGTGACTTTTCTCACTGTGATCCGACTGTCGAAATGCTGTTCTTGATTGAAGCAAAGTCAGCAGCCTTGAGCGAATCCAAAAAGCTTAACGCTCGTTTAGATGAGGCACGTGAGGCGGCTCAAATACAGGCCGAAACAGATGCGCTGACTGGGTTACACAACCGCCGCGCAATGGATCAGCGGCTATGTGATATGACCCAAAGCCGCCGTCGGACAGAGTTTGGGTTAATGCACTTGGACTTGGATTTCTTCAAACGCGTAAACGACACGCATGGGCACGCTGCCGGTGATCACGTGTTGCTAAAGGTGGCCTCGATCCTCCGCGAAGAGACGCGCTCTGATGACTTGGTTGCGCGTGTCGGCGGCGATGAATTCGTCCTGATATTTCCCGATTGTACCGATGTGACCCTGCTGGACACGATCGCGGCGCGTATCATCGCCCGGTTGGAGGAGCCTATACATTTTGGTTCTGAGCAGTGCCATATTTCTGCAAGTATCGGAACGACGGTTTCGTCGCTTTATTCGGACCCTGATCCCGACCGTATGCTCTCGGATGCGGACACCGCCCTTTATCAAAGCAAGAATCTAGGCCGTGCGCGGCATACTTTGTTTAAGGCTGTCTCTGCGACAGATGATGCGGTGGCGCACTGACGCAATAGTGACCCCGTTTTAACCAGTGGGTCATCATCGATCTTCCACTCAGGCTTGACCTCTTGGGCGCAGCAGCACAGGTTGCGCGCAACGCCCGAGCAGGATCCAGCGGTAATGCCCCCCAACTCTCAAGCCGATCACAGCCCCAACATATCCGTATCTTCCGGCAGGACCGCGCCCTTTGCGCGATTTGAATGGATGATCGCTTGGCGCTATTTGCGTGCGCGCAGGTCTGAGGGTGGGATCAGTGTCATGACGTTGATTTCATTGATCGGCATCGCGCTGGCGGTGTTTGCGCTCATCGCAACTCTCGCGGTTCGCGCGGGGTTCCGCTTTGAGTTTGTTGACACAATCGTCGGCGCGAACCCCCATGTTGAAGTGACATCAGTCGGGCAAGTCCTGCCAAACGGGCAGCTTACGCGGACCCTGACGGATTATGAGGCCATCGCAGCGCGGCTTGCGGCTGTTCCCGGCGTTACCCGTGCGACCCCTGTGATAAAGGGGCAAGTCATGGCCGCAGGAGCCGGACGTAATGCAGGGGTTGAGGTCATTGGCATCACTGCAAAGGACTTGGCCACTATCCCCCGCCTCGCGGAGCCCGAGTTGAGCCTTGGAGACCGGGATCGTTTTGACGAAGGTCTGGCGATCGGGTCTGGGGTGGCGCGGCAATTGGGCGTTGGCGTTGGCGACCGCATTCGGTTGATTTCCCCTAACGGCGTGCAAACCGCTTTTGGGACCAGCCCTCGGGTGAAAGCCTATGAAGTTGTTCATATTTTTCAGGTGGGGCGCTGGGATATTGACCGAGTGCGCGTCTACATGCCCTTTGCCGAAGCGCAGGCTTATTTTAACCGTTTGCAGGTTGCTGACGCCATCGAAGTTGCGGTGATAGAGCCAGAGGGCATTGATGATTTCACTCTGCCACTTCTGCGCGCGGGGGGCGAAGATCTACTGCTTTGGACGTGGAAAGACAGCTCGGGCGCATTCCTTCGCGCGCTTCAGATGGAGGATAACATTATGTTCGTGATCCTCTCTATCCTTGTCCTGATTGCTGCACTGAACATCACCAGTGGTTTAATTATGTTGGTGAAAAATAAGGGTCGCGACATAGGGATTTTGCGCACTGTTGGACTGTCCGAAGGCTCCATCCTGCGGATTTTCTTTGTTTGCGGAGCCAGTGTGGGTGTGGTGGGGACCATGATCGGTGTGGTTTTAGGGTGTTTGTTCGCTATCTACATCGACGCTGTGTTCAATCTGGTGAATGCTTTGGCCGGTGGCGGCGTTTGGGATCCGTCCATTCGCTACATCTCGGCTCTACCGGCGCGTCTTGAACTTGGGGATGTCCTTAGCGCGGTCGCTTTGTCGTTGACGCTCAGTTTTGGGGTGACCATCTTCCCGGCCCGTCGGGCGGCGCGGATGAATCCGGTGGAGGCATTGCGCTATGAATGATCCAATGCTGCGCTTGAGCGATATCCATAAGTCTTACAACGCGGGTCAAGCGGGCGAAATCAGAGTGCTTGATGGCGCGGACTTTACGGTAGATCGCGGCGAGATCGTCGCCTTGGTTGCACCGTCTGGTGCCGGCAAGTCGACCTTGCTTCACATCGCGGGTCTTCTGGACACGGCCGACAGTGGTACGGTCGAAATTGCGGGCCAACCGCTGCAACGTGCCTCTGATGCGGAGCGTACACGTACGCGTAGACGGTCGGTTGGGTTTGTGTATCAATTCCATCATTTGCTACCTGAATTCAGCGCGCGCGAAAACATCGTGCTACCGCAGCTGGCCAATGGGATGCCAAACGCGCAAGCTGTGGCGCGTGCCGACGCCCTTTTGGATAAGGTCGACCTAGCCAAACGCGCGGGCCATCGCCCCGCCGAAATGTCAGGCGGAGAGCAGCAGCGCGTCGCTTTTTGTCGCGCTTTGGCTAATAATCCGGGCTTGTTACTGGCGGACGAACCGACGGGGAACCTCGATCCCGGTACGTCCGCTACGGTTTTCGCGGCACTGATGGGGCTGGTTCGTGAAACCGGACTGTCCGCAGTTATTGCGACGCACAACCTCGAACTGGCTGCTCGGATGGACCGTCAGGTACGATTGGATGCTGGCAAGATTGTTGCTCTAAACGAATAGTTTTGCGCAGCCATCGAACAGTGCGCCGCGTACATTCGGGCCTTCCATCGCGACCTCATGTTCCGCGTTAGGAACGATATGCAAAGTGCTGCTTGGCCATGCGTTCATACGAATTTCGATCGCATCGGCTTCGACGATCCGCTCAGCGGTTCCTAGCCAACAGGCGCAGGGCAAGTCGGGGCCTGCCTCACGTGCCAGAGCGTGCATTTCGCGCAGCGCCGCGTTCAGCCACCCCAATGAAGGACCACCAACCAGCAATTCAGGATACGCCGCTGTTTGCGATTGCATCCAAGCAAACATGTCTTGGTCACGGGTCAGAGGGTTGTCTTCAAACGGCATTGATGTCGGCTCAGCCGCGGCGTCCGTGCCAGGGGCATAGCGTTGGGATAACCCAGTGTTCACCGCAATAGCCGAACCGATCCACGCAGCGACCCTTGTGCGGTATTTAAGTTCTAGCCCCCACATCGGCGCAGAAAAGGCGGCGGCCATTGCGGGCAGGCCACGCATTAAGGATCGCAATCCGATGCATCCCCCCATGGAATGGGCGAAAAGGTAGTAGGGCTCGGGGAGCCCGGCGTCGCGCGCAACAGCGATGGCTGTGTCAACGTCGCGCTGGTATTCGTCAAAGCTGTTGATATGGCCGAGTTTGCTATCGGGTGTTGCCCTGTCCGCAAGGCCCTGCCCACGCCAGTCGATGGCCAAACTGGCCAGCCCGCGCACCGCGAATTCGCGCGCAGCGTCCGAGTATTTTTCGATATATTCCGTGCGCCCCGGAAAGATTAGGACCGTGCCACGCGCGCCGGTGATGGGCCAAATCCCCACCCTGATCCTGACGTTGTCCGAAGTATGCGCCCACACTGCGCGGCCCCCTTTGGGACCGCGGCTGACATCGTTGTAGTAGGGCGCTGGTTCGAACATCTGCGCGCTTGGGTGATCAGCTAAGAGCCGCGCCCAGCTTCATGGCGGTTGCCATATCGCCGTCCACGGTCAGCTTGCCGCCCATGAACGCGGCGGTAGGGTTGATCTCCCCCGAAATAATGCCGCGGAACGTGTCTTCATCGGCTGTCAGGGTGCATTCTGCGTCGTCGTCACCTGCGCGCACGCCGTCGGCGTCCACCATGATGGCGCCTTCGTTCTCAATCACGAATTTGGCGGAACCGTCGAAGCTTTCGATCTTGCCTTCCAGAACGTCTACGGCTGAGTTCACGATGTCGCTCATGTCTATTCTCACTTTTTTGTCCAAATGACGCTTTTGCCTGCGCGCTTTTGCTCGCATTTCCGGCGGCGTGGTCTATCCTTACGAATAAGATGGAACACCCCGTACAAACTCTCAACCGCCTATTGGCAATTCTGTGTGCTGGTTACGTCACGTTTGTGGGCGTGGCACATGCGCAGGGGCATGAGGATGATGCACAAGAATTGCTCGAAATTTTGCGCGAAGCTCCTGTTGAAGAGGCCGCTCGTTTGACCGGCGAAATTTTGGAAAGATGGTCCCACTCGGGGTCTGCGGCGCTGGATTATCTGCTGTCTCGTGGGCGGGATGCACTAGACGCGGAGGACTACGAGGCTGCGATTGAACATCTGACCGCACTGACCGACCACGCACCGGAGTTTGCCGAAGGCTGGAACGCTCGGGGTACTGCGTTTTTTCTGACGGAACGGTTTGGTTTAGCCGCAGCAGATCTGGAACGTGCGCTTGCGCTAAACCCCAATCACTTCGGCGCGCTGTCGGGGCTTGGGGTCATTTACGAACGCATTGATCAGCCCAAAGCTGCTTTGCGCGCTTTTGAGGCAGCCCTCAAAATTCACCCACACATGGAAGACGTTCGAACCGCGGTGGAGCGTTTGCGCGCTCAGACCCAAGGTATCGCTCTTTAAGAAAGCCAAACAATGGATCGTGCTGGGGTGACGGCTGTTTTAGGGCCGACGAACACCGGAAAAACGTATTACGCGATTGAGCGGATGCTGAGCTACAACTCCGGGATCATCGGGTTGCCGCTGCGGCTACTCGCGCGGGAGGTGTATGATCGTATCGTGGATCTGCGCGGCCCGGGTGTTGTGGCGCTTGTCACAGGTGAGGAACGGATCGTTCCCCCGCGCGTGAAATACTGGGTTTGTACGGTTGAAGCGATGCCGCAGGGCGTCGGGGCTGATTTTGTAGCGATTGATGAAATCCAGCTGTGCGCCGATCCCGATCGGGGGCATGTGTTCACCCAGCGGTTGTTGGAAATGCGCGGTACCCATGAGACGCTGTTTATGGGCGCTGATACTATGCGTGGGCCGATATCGGAGCTTGTGCCAGAGGTTCAATATGCGCGGCGGGATCGGTTTTCGGACCTAACGTATACGGGGCCGAAAAAGATCAGCCGGATGCCGCCACGCTCCGCAATTGTTGGGTTTTCGGTGGACCAAGTCTATGCAATCGCTGAGCTTTTGCGCCGTCAAAAGGGGGGGGCGGCTGTTGTCATGGGCGCGCTAAGCCCGCGGACCCGCAATGCGCAGGTCGCGATGTATCAAAACGGTGAAGTTGATTACCTTGTTGCGACAGATGCCATCGGGATGGGCCTTAACCTCGATATTCGCCACATCGCATTTTCATCGACCACCAAGTTTGACGGACGCCGGATGCGCCCGCTTGCGCCAAACGAATTGGCGCAAATCGCAGGGCGGGCGGGGCGCTATATGACTCCCGGCACGTTTGGCGTGACGGGTGAGGCAGGGGCAATTGACGACGAAACAGTTGCGGCGATCACGGCGCACAATTTCCGTCCCATCCAAAAACTGCAATGGCGTAACAGTCGCCTCGATATGGGTTCACCTGAGGCACTGATCGCTTCGCTTGAGGCACCATCAGATGATCCGATGCTGGTCCGTGGGCGTGAAGCTGATGATGTTGGCGCGCTCAAGGCGATCTGTGATCTGGAAGGCATTCGCGTGCGCCTTCGCGATGCGCGCGACGTGCGGCTTTTGTGGGATGTGTGCCAAATTCCCGACTTTCGCGGTATCTCATCGTCGGAGCACGCGGGCCTTTTGGCGCGGATTTTTGAATTCCTGCATGAAGGCGGCGGCGTGCCTACGGATTGGTTCGCACGACAGATTAAACGGATCGACCGGACGGATGGCGACATTGACACATTGTCGAAACGTCTGGCGTTTATACGCACATGGACGTATGTGGCGCAGCGAAAGGGCTGGGTGGCCGATGAGAGCCATTGGCGTGACGCCACCCGTGCTGTAGAAGACCGATTGTCAGATGCGCTTCACGGTGCCCTGACGCAACGATTTGTTGACCGGCGGACCAGTGTCTTGCTTCGGCGGTTGAAGATGAAGGAGGGCCTGGTGGCCGACATTAACGATAAAGGCGAGGTCATGGTTGACGGCGAAATGCTCGGCCGCCTCGAAGGATTCCGCTTCCGTCAGGAGGCCAGCGCCACGCCGGACGAAGCGAAAACCGTCCGTCAAGCTGCCACCACTGCGCTCCGTCCCGAGTTCCATTTGCGCGCTGATCGGTTTTACAACGCGCCGGACACGGAGATGGATTTCACCGAACAGGGTGGCCTGATGTGGGGCGACCAAGCTGTTGGTAAGCTGGTCAAGGGCTCTGAGGCGCTGAAACCGACTGCGGAAGCCTTTGTCGATGACGATGCTGGCCCAGAAGTCGCGCAAAAGGTGCAACGCCGTTTGCAACACTTTATCGACCGCAAGGTTGCCGCCGCGTTTGAGCCACTGCTCGCGATGTCCAAGGACGAAAACGTAACTGGGATTGCCCGGGGTTTTGCGTTCCAAATGGTCGAAGCGATGGGGATTCTGCCCCGCGCGAGTGTGGCGAATGATGTAAAAGCATTGGACCAAGACGCGCGCGGCCTGCTGCGCAAGCACGGTGTCCGCTTTGGTCAGTTTACGATTTTCCAGCAGTTGTTGCTAAAGCCGGCTCCTACTCGTTTGCGGTTGGTGCTGTGGTCGCTTTGGAATGATCTGCAAGAATTCCCCGAAGCCCCACCCCCTGGTCTGGTGACGGTGCCCAATCTGACGGACATGCCTCAGGGGTACTACGCCAACGCAGGGTATGTGTCCGCAGGCCAGCGCGCCATTCGGATCGACATGCTGGAGCGTTTGGCCGACATGCTGCGCACGATGGACACGCGTGGCGGCTTTGAAGCCACCGCAGATATGCTGTCGATCACCGGCATGACGCTGGAGCAGTTTGCGGATCTGATGCAAGGTCTGGGTTATAAGGCTGAGCCGGGTAGCCGCGAAAAGGTTAAGGCAAAGGCCAAAGAGCTGACCGCCGAGGAAATCGCTGCTGAAGTTGCTGCGAAATCCGAAGCTGCCGCGGAAACTGCGCCCACAGAGGATGCTGGTGCGACCGAAGTGGTTACAGACGAAGCGCCTGCCGTGGCTGCTGAAGCAGTGGCTGAAGGCCCAGAGATGGAGAGCTTTTTCACCTTCTCATGGGAGCCAAAACGTCGCCCGCAGCAAGGTAAGGGTCGTCGCGATGATGCCGCCCCTCGTAAGGGTAAGGGCAAGCCACAAGGCAAGTTTAAGCGTGATGACGGGCCTCGGACCCATTCCGCCAAGCCAAAACGTAAGGAAAAGCCGGTTGATCCGGACAATCCGTTTGCGGCGGCACTTGCTGGCCTCAAGACCAAGTAAGGCATGAGCGAGCCTGTTGCGAAACAGCGCCTAGACAAGTGGCTCTGGCAGGCACGGTTTTTTAAAACACGAGGGCTTGCGGCGGCTACGGTCGGCGCGGGTCATGTGAGGGTCAATGGCGAAAAAGCCAGTAAACCTGCGGCGCAGATCAAGGTCGATGATGCGCTGACCTTCAGCCAAGGTGACCGCGTCCGTGTGGTCAAAATCTTGGCTCTTGCGACGCGCAGAGGCCCGGCCCCCGAAGCGCAGGGGCTGTATGAAGATCATTCGCCTGCACCCATCCCTAAGCCAGATGCACCGCCTGAGCGTATCGGTGGACGTCCGACCGGGAAAGATCGTCGTAAAATCGATGCTTTACGCCCACGTGCGCTTGAATGATTGTCATGCTGCGTTTACATCGGCTGCGGTGGAAATGCCCCGCAACCGAATGAGACTTGATTCATGACCTACGTCGTCACCGACAATTGTATCGCCTGCAAATTCACAGACTGTGTTGAAGTCTGTCCTGTTGATTGCTTCTACGAAGGCGAGAACATGCTGGTCATTCATCCCGATGAATGTATCGACTGCGGCGTGTGTGAACCAGAATGCCCCGCAGATGCGATCCGGCCCGACACGGAGCCAGACATGGAAAAGTGGGTTGAGTTCAACCGTAAGTATTCCGAAGCGTGGCCCGTTATCATCACCAAAAAAGACCAGCTGCCCGACGCGGAGGCGTTGGATGGTGTAGAGGGCAAGCTTGAGACTCACTTCTCTGAAGCGCCTGGTGAAGGTGGCTAAGGCCACGTGTTGCCGCTACGTAAGGGTCTTTTAGGCAGCGGTTTCGTCGCCTTTTAGGTAGGCTTCGGGCGCTATAGCAGCCGGGGCGCTTTATCCAGAGCGTATTTTGTGGTATGCAGTGTCGATAGGTTGGCGTTGCCAGCCCGCGATCCAGCGCTGCCGCATCGGATCCAATTGAAACGCAGAGAATGCAATGTGCCTCTGGAATGTAGTTTCCTAGGGCGCAATTTTGTCGGTCTGCATACTATGAACGCAAAAGAGGAGCCTGCCCATGAGCAAGTCCAACAACGATTTTCATCCGGATGAGTACGTGGTCTATCCAGCACACGGTGTCGGCCAGATTGTGTCAATCGAAGAGCAGGAAATCGCCGGACTGACCTTGGAATTGTTCGTCATTTCGTTTGCAAAAGACAAGATGACGCTTCGCGTTCCGACCCATAAGGCGACCGAAGTGGGCATGCGTAGCCTGTCGTCACCTGATGTGGTGTCCCGCGCGATGGACACGTTGAAGGGTAAGGCGCGCGTAAAACGCGCGATGTGGTCTCGCCGTGCGCAGGAATACGAGCAAAAGATCAACTCGGGTGACCTGATCTCTATCGCGGAGGTCGTACGCGACCTGCACCGCGGTGATGATCAGCGTGAGCAAAGCTATTCGGAGCGTCAGCTATACGAAGCGGCGCTTGAGCGTTTGACGCGCGAGCTGGCTGCTGTGGATGGCATTGAGGAATCTGGCGCCCAAGAGCGTGTGGACAGTGTGCTTGTGGCCCGCGCTGCGGCCTAAACATCGATAGAATAATGGTGAAAGGCGTCCTTCTGGGCGCCTTTTTCTATTTGGCGAGGATTGCAGCGAACACCGTTAGACAGAGAAGCTCTGCGACCACTTGTGTCGCGCCGAGGACGTCGCCGGTTTGCCCACCGATCTTGGCTTTTGCGATCAAGCCTACCGCGATAGCAGAAAGTGAAACCACAGCCACCCCTATCAATGTGGCGAGAGGTCCGACGCACCCCAAAGCGATGAATGCTGCAATCATGGCTGCTATGGCAGCAGGGTGCCGCGTCGGCCGGCCGGTTGTATGCGATAAACCGGTGTCGCGCGCATGGGGTAGGGCGGTCATCAGCGCGGGCAGGGTGGCACGCGATAGTGCGGCTGCCGCCACAAGGGTAAGGGGCGCCTGCACGAGCAAAGCGCCCCAAAGCGCCCAACGCCACAAAAACGTGAGGACCAATGCGATTACACCGTAGGTTCCGATGTGGCTGTCCTTCATAATCTCGAGCCTGCGCGCGGGCGTCCATCCGCCCCAAAACCCATCAGCGGTATCAGCTAGGCCATCTTCGTGCATCGCACCCGTTATCATGACCTGCACTATCAGTCCGATCGCAATGGCAGCCATTCCAAGGCCAGCTGACAATAGTACCATGGCCGCCACAACAGACAGGCCTCCAACCACAAGGCCAACGATTGGAAAAGCCCAAGCCCATGTGGTCGATCCCGCGTTCGGAAAATGCGCTTGGATAGGTAATCGAGTGAGCAAAGCACAGGCGCGTCGGAGGTCTCCGAAGATGTCGAATGACGTCATATTAGTCTCTTTCCCTCGTGGCCCGGCGGAGATAGACCGTTTTCGTGCGGTTTCGCCCGTACTTAGCGAACGACAGCCGAGAGTCCCAGATGTTTACAACGACCGCAGAGTTTCTTGAACTTTTACGTAGCGCTCCGGGGCCTCATCCGCAGGCGCAGTTGGACGCAGCTGATCGCAACGCGCAGTTGACCAAACCTCCCGGCGCGCTTGGTCGGCTGGAGGATCTTGCTCAGTGGTACGCAGGCTGGCGCGGTGATTCGCGCCCCTCAATCGACGCAGCTCAGATCGTTGTTTTTGCGGGCAACCACGGTGTGTGTGCACAGGGCGTGAGCGCGTTTCCGTCTGAAGTGACGGCGCAAATGGTATTGAATTTTCAAGCGGGTGGGGCTGCGATCAACCAGTTGGCTAAGGCGGTTGGCGCACAGCTTGATGTCCACGCGCTAGAGCTTGACCGCCCAACCCAAGACTTCACTCAAGCTCCAGCGATGACTGAGGCTGAGTTGGTTTCGGCATTGCGCACAGGGTGGGATGCCGTGCGCCCCGAGACGGATCTTTTGGTTGCTGGTGAAATGGGCATTGGCAACACAACGTCTGCGGCGGCAATCGCCTGCGCGTTGTTTGGCAAGGAACCGGCTGCTTGGACCGGGCGCGGCACAGGTGTGGATGACGCGGGCCTAGCGGCTAAGACTGCGGCGGTTTCGGCCGGGGTTTCCCTGCATGCCGGGCGCTCGGGTTTGGACGTGTTGCAATGCCTTGGCGGGCGCGAAATTGCTGCTATGGCCGGTGCGATCGCAGCGGCGCGGAGCCGTCGTATCCCGGTGATTCTTGACGGTTTCATTTGTTGTGCCGCTGCTGCTTGCTTAGCTGCGGAAGCGCCAGACGCTTTGGTGCATTGTGTGGCGGGTCACCAGTCCGCAGAGGCTGCACATGGGGAAGTTCTAGATGCCTTGGGATTGTCGCCCTTGTTGTTGCTAAATATGCGCCTGGGCGAGGCGTCAGGGGGTGCTACGGCAATTTCCATACTGCGCGCCGCTGTTGCGTGCCATTCTGGAATGGCCACTTTCGCAGAAGCTGGCGTTGCAACGAAATAAGTTGTGTTTCGGGTCTTGCAGACGCCAATAAATGGCGTTATCGCACCCGCAGCGCCCCTATAGCTCAGCTGGTAGAGCAACTGATTTGTAATCAGTAGGTCCGCGGTTCGAGTCCGTGTGGGGGCACCATTTCAATCCGGATAAAACCCTTGGGATCATCCGCAAGCATCTGATCTCACTCAATAAACCTTATGTGCTCGATCACGGGCAAGGCGAGAGTGATGACCAAATTGCAGACCAAACAAGTCCCCTTCACGTTCAACCGGGGCGGTTACTATTATTTCAGTCGAAGAGTGCCGACTGATTTAGTTGAGCACTACGTTTACCCACGAGTAGTGCAGTCTTTGAAAACAAAGACGCCCTCAGTGGCTAGATCACGTTCACTGATGCTCGCAACTAAGTTAGATGAACACTGGTCATATTTAAGGCTGGCCCACTGTGATTTGCCCGCCAAGCATCTCTTGAAGTCACAAATCCAGTTGCGTTCTCAACCTACAAATTCAGATCGTGCCGTAGGGGCCAGCATGAGCCTGTCAGAGGCTCTCAGTATCTACGTGGCAGTGAAGGGTGCGGCGAAGGGGAAGACCTTTCAGGCGGCCGCTGAGAGGGCCTGTGGCTATCTTGTCGATGCTTGTGGCCTAAAGGATTTGCATGAGTATAGCAGGGCAGACGCATTGGCCTTCAGAGATGCATTGATCGCACGTGGTCTTGCTGGTTCAAGTGTGAGCAGGGTGTTCAATTCTGTCACGGCTGTCTTCAATTTTGCAGTGTCGGAGCACGCCCTTCCTCTAACCAATCCATTTACTCGTATTTATCACGACAAGTCCGCCGGCGTGGTGAAGAGGTTGCCTGTTCCCAACGATGACCTCCGAAAGGTTCAAGCTCTTTGTCGGGCGGAGGATGATGATGTCCGATGGCTTGTGGCACTCGTCAGTGATACTGGCCTACGTCTAGCCGAGGCGGCGGGTATATTGCTGGGAGATATCAAGCTGGATGTAGAAGTCCCACATGTTGCCATTCAGAAGAACAGTTTCCGTAGTTTGAAGACGGAAGGCTCTGAAAGACTGGTTCCCTTGGTCGGCTCGGCGTTCTGGGCTGCGTGCCGATTGAGACAACAAGCCATATCGTTGGCTCAGCCAGCGTTCCCCAGATACAATAAGATGGGGAGTACGAATGCTAACTCGGCCAGTGCTGCTCTGAACAAGTGGCTTCGACCTCATGTTCCTGCCCAATGCACAATGCATAGCTTTCGTCACTCAATGCGAGATAGGCTGAGGGCAGTGAATTGCCCTACTGAGATGATTGACCAGATTGGTGGTTGGTCACACGACAGTATCGGCAAGAATTATGGTGCTGGCTATCCGCTAGGTCAGCTAGAACGTTTCATGAAACAGGCCTGTGAGGTGGTTGATTGCCTGGATGGTCATCACTCTCGCCTTGCCCGTGATCGAGCACATAAGGTTTATTGAGTGAGATCAGATGCTTGCGGATGATCCCAAGGGTTTTATCCGGATTGAAATGGTGCCCCCACACGGAGGCTGGTTCCTCCCTTAGGTACCGCATCTGAGCTAACTCACTGTATTCATTGACTACAGCACGACTGGGTTCACTTCAACACCGCAGTTTGTGGTCAGTAATTTGGTCAGTATTGCTGTGGGTAGCGTTGAGGGCCGTGCCGGCAGATCATTTGCATGTAGTTGAACCATCAGAAGAAACAGTGGGGGGCTGGTTTTTGTAGATATCAGCCAAGGGGGGGGCATGGGGACGCCCCCCTGCATGTGACCATACGGAATGCCTGTCGAGATTTGCTCAGAGTTTTTCCTACTGTGTCAGATAGAGAGACACGAATATCCCAACTCTTCTCAGTAAAGGAGTACTGATAGGATACCTAAGGAGACCTAGAAGGCTTAGTCTCTTTCAACCCACTCACCTAGATAGGTGTCTACAAGGTCAGGAGAGTAGGCTTCTGGGTGACTAATACTCCAAGCGTGCCATCTTTCTTTATAGGCTTCAATGGTTCTGAAAGAGGGACGATCTTCATCCTCGACCAGTCTCTCAAGTGGTTGATGCTTATCTGAAGGGGAGGTGTATTGGTTTAGGTGGCCGGTAGGGTAGGAACGTTCTTCCCACTGTCTACTGGTTTTAATGAGGTCCTGACCCAGAATTGTGTAACAAGCGGCGGACATGGCCTTCTCAAGGAAGGGGATGTCCTCAAGCCTAGCAATGAAGCTGTCATGGATTGGTAGGATAGGTATCCGCAAGTCAACGAACTCTCTAATGACATGGGCTGCGATTTGGCTATCCAAATACATCAGCTCAATGCCTTTGTCTGAACCAAGGGCGTCAGCCATGAAAGGGTGTTGATCTATGTAGGCTTCAAGAAGCAGCTTAAGGTCCCTCTTTTTGTAGCCCGGATGTCTTGTCTGGAATGCCCGATAGCAAGCGTCCAAGTTCTTGGCGTTGATAGCGTAAAGAACAAGGCTCTTTACCACAGCCCTTTGGTCTGCCAGCCGGATGGACTTCACGACCTGCTTGTCCAACTGGTACGGGTCACCACTGAACTCGTGCCCCATCTGTAGTGCCAAGATGTTCGGGTGAAGACCGGAATAATCCCACTCGTCTGTCTGGTCACCATCTATCCAGATATGACGACGAAGGACCTTGGGCAGGTTCTGCCAAAAGCCTCCGTTCCACCGACCATTTAGATCAAATCGTCCTCGGCTGAACGTCCTGCGAGTAAACTTGTTCTCTTGAGTGATCCAAATTTGCTGAACCTGATCCCTACCGTCCTTGTCTTTGTAGGTTCTCTCGTAGAACGGTTGCTCAAGGCTGGCCACATCGACGAAGTACTCCAGCATCATCTTGTTGTAGGCTCGAACTTCTGCCCTCATCCGAATTGTTTCGTCGTTGTCAACGTAGTCGATCTTCTTGGCTTTTGGATCATCCTCGTCTTTGTCTCGGAGGATGATCACCTCTTCGTCCTTGTGGAAGGTGATGTCTTCTCTCTCAAGGGTGAGGTTGCTGAACAACTCCTCTAGCTTAGCGGTGGGCTTGATCCTCGTGGTATGGTTTCCTCTTCCGTTCTGTCCCGGCGTTCTGTTGTTGGACCCCTTGACCCGATCAAGGAAACCATTGGCTTCAAGTACGTCCACAACTCGCCTGATCCTCGGTGACAGGTGCAGGGCGTTATACCTGCCTCGTTTGAAAGAGTTGTTAGACATCGAAATCCCAGTACAAAGACTGGGGTCCAACTTCTAAGTTACATACTGATCCACGAGCATGTGCCGCAGATGCTTGTAGAGGTCAGTCTTACCCTTATTGTTGGATCGCCCTCTAATTTTGAGTTGTTCTTCGTCTGTCAGCGACAGAAAAACCTGTTCAGCCAAATTCATGACTTCTTGGTGCTCAGACCAAGCATGCACATCGAAAGGGCGGGAGTGCCAAACGTTCAAAAGAGACCATCCTTTCAAGATTTCGATGCCGTAGTACAAATCGAGGGTATTGAGCTGCTACCCCAGCAGCGTGCCAGACATGTCCGCAGGCAATTAAAAATCAATTATAACATATACTTGAGTGAAAATATATACCTAGAACTACTATGCGGAGCAATACTGCCACGCTAAAATATAGAGCCTGTAGCGGTACATAAATTGGGTTCGAACGGACCCCACACTTGTTGCAAAGGCAAGTGATAACAGATAACCGTCATGTGTATGCAAGTATTGATTTGATACTTTTGCGTCACTGGGCAAAAACTAAAGAAAGGTACGGAATTCAAATGCTAAGGGCGGTTGAGAACCTTATTTTCTTTTTTCAGGTTTCGATGTGGTACGAGCCAAAGAGGTCGCCTTCCGTAAGTGTTTTTTTTATCTGGTTGCTATTTTTTACCGTATGCGTTGAGCCAAAATTTTGGACCCTTAAGGGTCACGAAATAAGTTGGGCAGGCTATGCTGGAGCAATACTATTTATTTGGACTTGCCTAGGCATCCACAAAATCACTTCCGCTCTTCGTGACCAAAGAAGGTATCTCTTTCTACTCTTGGATGAAGTGCGTTCCATAGACCCAAATGTTTATTCTGCCATTAGAAAGAAGAACTACCACTTCCTGTGCCAAGAGGACGACTACAAAGAGACCGTTAGATACCGATAGTTGCCAACATTTTTCATATGAGGCCTTTGAAAGCATTGGAGCCTAAGCGCTTTTGCTGCACCTTTTACGATGTCTACGATGTCTACGATGTCTACGATGTCTACGATGTCTACGATGTCTACGAGGTCTACGAGGTTAGCTCATAAACGTTCTTCAAAGAACAATGCGAGAAAAGTCGCCCTTTGTGCGTTAAGACGTGTGTAACAATTTGTAGCTAGGTCCTGCGCTATCCATCCCTGTTGTTTGAAATTGGCCATTACTGACCCGCACGACTCGGCTCTGTAGTTATTGAATGCGGTTTGTGAGGCCCGCAACGTTTCTCTCATTTCCTTGTCTGATGCTGTTGAGCCTCCCCCTTTGAAGTGGTCCGCCCCTATAGTTAGGAAAGCGGAGGACCAGAGATGGCGATTAAGAGACCTAAGCCGGAAGAGATTGTCGTGAAGTTGCTGCAGGTTGAAGTACTGATGGGGCAAGGCATGCCCCGGATCGATGCGATCAGAAAAATCGGTGTGACTGAACAAACCTACTACCGCTGGAAGAAGAAGTACGGTGGAATGGGCACAGAACAACTCAAAGAACTGAAGCGTCTGCAGAAAGAGAATGAACGCCTGCGTCGCGCGGTTTCGGATCTGACATTGGACAAGCTGATCTTATCGGAAGCAGCGCGGGGAAACTTCTAAGCCCTTCGCGTCGTCGTGCCTGCATCGATCTGGTTCGTAGCAAGATGAAGGTCTCCGAGCGCCGCGTTTGCCGTGTTCTAGGCCAGCATCGATCCACGCAACGTAGAATGCCATACGGGCGCGCAGACGAAGAGCGGCTGATCGCTGATATGATCGAGCTGACGCGCCAGTACGGCCGATACGGTTATCGCCGGATTGCTGCCCTGCTGAGAGATGCGGGATGGCAGGTCAACGACAAACGTGTGGAACGCTTGTGGCGACGCGAGGGGCTTAAAGTGCCAACGAAACAACCAAAGAAGGGGCGGCTTTTGCGTGTTTCGCGGGATGGTGGGCACAGATTTCATCTGATCGTGGGCAGTGATTTCACGGGAAGCTGGGCATCTATTTCACGCGATCTCGGGCAC
>Ga0228622_1000225_pt1 | contig 37373 bp, 37 predicted proteins | sample 26DmetaG_FD_186035 | JGI IMG/M metagenome (GOLD analysis project Ga0228622, IMG submission 186035) | Seawater microbial communities from Monterey Bay, California, United States - 26D | ecosystem: Environmental > Aquatic > Marine > Coastal | place: USA: California | collected 2016-10-01
GAGAAACTATGGGACAAACTGCTGCAGAAATTTTAATAGATAAACTAGAAAACAAAACAAAAGAAGTAGTTACTAAAGTGATTAAAACTGACTTAGTTATAAGAGATTCTACAAGATAAAATGATTGATTTTAGCAAAGTAAAGTTAGTTGTTTCTGATATGGATGGTACTTTACTAAACTCAAAAGGTCAAGTTAGTTCTCAATTTTTTGATTTATTTAACCAACTAAAAAAACAAAATATACACTTTTGCGCTGCAAGTGGAAGACAACATAATAGTATTGTTTCAAAATTAGAAACTATTAAAGATGACATTTATGTAATTGCAGAAAATGGTGGAGTTGCTAAAAAAGGAAACAAAGTATTACTTTCAAATTTTTTATCTTCAAAAAAAATTCTAGAATTTATACCTGTAATAAGAACTATTTCTGGTGCTAATATGGTTTTATGTGGAGATAATTGTGCTTTTATAGAAAGTAAAGACAAACGTTTTATTCAATTATTTCAAGAGTATTACCATAGTTTTGAGCAAGTAGATGATTTATTTGAAATTGCGAAAAAGAAGTCGATTTTTAAAATAGCAGTCTATCATTTTGATTCCTCAGAAGACTTTATTTACCCAGTTGTTAAAGATTTACATAAAGATGTTTTATTTAAAATTTCTGGTCAAAATTGGTTAGATATATCAGACAAAAAGGCCAATAAAGGAAAAGCATTAAAAAAAGTACAAAGTCTATTAAATATTTCTAAAGATGAAACACTAGTTTTTGGTGATTATCATAATGATATTGAAATGATGCAAGAAGCAAACTTTAGTTTTGCTATGAAAAATGCTCATAAAGACATTAAAGCTTTAGCAAAATACACTACTGAAAGCAATGATAATTATGGAGTTGAAGTCGTTTTAGAACAACTTTTAAACTCCAAAAGCAGAAAGCACTAACTTTCTAGCTCCACCATAATTTCTATGTTCACACAAATAAATACCTTGCCAAGTTCCTAAATTTAGCTTTCCATTTGTGATTGGAATTTCTACAGAGCTCCCTAATAAAGATGCTTTTATATGCGCAGGCATATCATCTGAACCTTCATAGATATGAATATAATAAGGTGCATTTTCTGGAACTATTGTATTAAAATGACTTTCAAAATCTACACGTACACTTGGGTCTGCATCTTCATTTATAGTTAGACTAGCAGAAGTATGTTTTATGAATACTTTTAAAAACCCTTTTTCAATGGTTTTTATTTCTGAGAATTCTTGAATCACAGTTTCAGTTATAGAATGAAACCCTCTTTTAAAAGGTTTGAGTTGTATTTCTTTTTGGTAGAAAATCATTTCGAAATCAGTAATGAATAATGGTTTTCTGAAAATCTATAAAACTATCCATGAAAAATTTAAACTCTTTAGCACCTTTCGTTTTAAAATAAATTATTTTTAAACCTGTGAAAAATAAAGTTAATACAGTTAAAATCAAATTTTGGTTAATTATAAAGAATAAACATATAAAAACACTGAATATTAGTAATATTTTTGACAAAATATCTAATGGCTTTTGATAACCAAAATCAATTTCAAAAAAATTCTCTTCATTTAAAGTTCCTGTAATAATAAAATTATTTGGGAAGTAATTTCTTTTAAATACAAAATGTTTATTCTTGATTACTCCCTTATATTGATTACTTAAAATCATTTTATTGAGAGTTTTGATTGTTCTTTCATTATTTTTTAGAAATTCTTTCACAGATAAACTATTCATCAAAAGAAACTGTACTTTGTCTTTCTCTATTTACATGTAATTTGGTTACATCTGGTCTGCTATAATGCCCAACAGCATCAAAATTCTGTCTTTCTTCCAAAACTCTATTAAAATCTATAGTTTCTATTATTAATCCTTCTTTATGTAAAATTGGTTCAACTATCCATTCTCCATCAGGACCAGCAATACAAGAACCTCCATTTGCTAAAACTTCTGGTGCATCTTTTACAATTTTATCATAATATGGAATATCTTTAGGAAAGTCTGATTTTTGCATGAGTGCAGATACAGAAATTACAAATGACCTTGATTCTCTCGCAATAAAACGAGTAATATCTTTGGTGTTATGATCACTTCCTGGCCAAACAGCAATGTGTAAATTTTCACCTAAACCATATAATGCTGTTCTTGGTAAAGGCATCCAATTTTCCCAACAATTTAAGCCACCTACTGTAAAGTCTTTTAAAGGATGTACTTGCAAACCATGACCATCTCCAGGAGCCCAAGTTAAACGTTCATCGTAAGTTGGCTGTAGTTTTCTATGTACAGATTTTATTTCTCCTTCTTCATTTATATATACCAAACTTGCATAAATACTATGTCCTCCTCTATTTGCTGCACGTTCCATAATTCCCAAATAAATAGCCATTTTGTGTACTTTGGCTAATTTGCAAATGGAGTCTAATTCACCTTTTTCTATTGTAATGGAATTACGTACATAGTGTGCATGAATTTCTTTATTGGTCTTTGTATTCCATTCAGCACCACCTGTTAATGCCAACCAAAAAGGATAACCAGGTAATAAGGCTTCACCAAAAACTATAAGTTCGCAATTTTCTTTTGCTGCATCTAAAATTGATTTTTCAATTTTTCCTATGGTTTTTTCTTTATTTAACCAAACAGGAGAAATTTGTGCTAGGGCTACTTTTAATAAATTATTCATTCTAAATATTTAAAATTTAAGAGTCGATAACTCAAGAAATACTTACAATTCTATAGAAACCACCAATCCTTCATTAGATCTGATATTAAAAACGGTTTCATCTTCAAAAATTAAGTATTGTCCTTTTATCCCTACTAATTTCCCTTTATACGTTTTTTGTTTTTCAATATTTAAACTTTTAGGTATTGCAGGATATTTTAGAACAGGAAAATTCAAATTAGTTTCAGTATTATTTTCTATAAAATAAGGTATAGCTTCTTCAGGAATATATTGTTTTAAACGATCTCTCCATTCCACCAAGTTTTCATCTTCTATATCATTTTTAAGCATTTTACGCCAATTGGTTTTGTCTGCAACATGCTCTTTTAAAGCAACTTCTGTAATTCCTGCTAAATATCTATTAGGTACTTCTACAATTTCTATGGCTTCGTGAGCTCCTTGATCTATCCATCTAGTAGGTACTTGTTGTTTTCTAGTAACACCAACTTTAACATTGCTTGAATTTGCTAAATACACAATATGAGGTTGCAATTGTACTTTTTTCTCATAAGCCAAATCTCTATCTTCTTCATCTAAATGCGCCTTACTTAATTCTGGTCTCATGATCCAATCTGCTGCTTGTGGAATATCAAAAAAACAAGATTGGCAGAATCCCTGTCTATAAATTTTCTTTTCTAAATGACAGTTTAAACACTCATAAGTCACAAAAGAAAGTTTTACTTCTTTGTTGATGAGTTGATTCATGTTTAAAAAATCAGATTTCATATCTAAATAATACTGAATTTCCTCAGCATTCTCTGTCATCATTTTTTTTAATACTCCTTGATAAACCATAACCAAATTTTACTATTTTTAGCTTCTAACAAACTTACGTAAAAAACCGAACTTTATTTATGCCTTTTCCAATTGTAAATTCTATAATTTCTTGGTTTTTAAAAAAACGAATTCATCAAATTGAGTTGTTTTTAAAGTATCCAACAGATGTTCAAGATGAAGTTTTAGCCAAACTATTACAAACTGCAAAACGCACTGAATTTGGAAAACAATATGATTTTTCTTCAATAAGAACCTATCAAGATTTTGCTGATAAAGTTCCTATTCAAAAATATGAAAGCATAGAACCTTTAATTGAACGTTGTAGAAAAGGCGAACAAAATTTGTTTTGGCCTACACCTATTAAATGGTTTGCAAAAAGTAGTGGTACAACAAATGCAAAAAGTAAATTTATACCTGTAAGCAATGAAGCTTTAGAATTTTGCCACATGAAAGCTGGTAAAGATATGCTGTGTTTGTACATTAATAATAACGAAGAAACCAAACTTTTTACAGGTAAAGGTTTAAAATTAGGAGGTAGTTCTGATATTTACGAAGACAACAATTCTTACTTTGGAGATTTATCTGCAATTATAACAGAAAACTTACCTTTTTGGGCAGATTATAGCTCTGCTCCAAGTTTAGAGGTAGCAATGATGTCTGAATGGGAAACCAAAATGGAAGCCATAATTGATGAAACTATAAAAGAAGATATTACAAGTTTAGTAGGTGTACCAAGCTGGATGTTAGTTTTATTAAATCGTGTTTTAGAAAGAACAGGAAAAGATAACATTCTTGAAGTTTGGCCTAATTTGGAGGTATATTTTCATGGAGGCGTAAACTTTAATCCTTATAGAGAACAATATAAAAAATTGATTCCCAAAAAGAATTTTCAGTATTATGAAACCTATAATGCTTCAGAGGGTTTCTTTGCTATACAAGATAGAAATGGTTCAAAAGAATTATTGTTAATGCTAGACTATGGTATTTTTTATGAATTTATACCTATGTCAGATTATAAAGGAGAAAACTCAAAAACAATACCTTTGGCTGATGTAAAAAAAGGAATTGATTATGCTTTAATTATAAGTACAAATGCTGGTTTATGGCGATATTTAATAGGTGACACTATTCGTTTTACTTCTTTAGATCCTTACAGAATAAAAATTACAGGAAGAACAAAACACTATATTAATGTGTTTGGAGAAGAATTAAATATTGAAAATGTAGAAGACGCATTAAAATTAACATGTGAAAAAACTGAAGCCTTAATTAATGATTATACAGTAGGCCCAATTTTTATGGAAGGTAAAAAAAGTGGTGGTCATGAGTGGGTAATCGAATTTGAAAAACATCCAAAAAGTATGAATTATTTCACAGAAATTTTAGACAATGCATTAAAGTCTATTAATTCTGATTATGAAGCTAAACGTTACAACAACATGACTTTAGCTATGCCTAAAATTCATGTTGCTAAAAAAGGACTTTTTTATGAATGGCTGAAACAAAAAGGGAAATTAGGTGGGCAACACAAAGTACCAAGATTATCTAATTCTAGAGCTTTTGTTGAGGAGTTATTGGAAATTTAAATTTTACGCTCAACCACATAATCTATCATTTGTAATAACGAATTTTTATAAGGTGAATCTGGATAAGTTTCTAATATAGAAAGCGCTTTGTTTTTGTAATCATTCATTTTAGCTATAGTATAGTCTATACCTCCATTTTCTTTTACAAAAGCAATTACTTCTTTTACTCTTTTTTTGTCTTTATTATACTTTTTGATAGAGTTTATTATCCAAGCTTTTTCTTTCTTATCGCAATTATTTAATGTATAAATTAAAGGCAAAGTCATTTTTTGTTCTTTAATATCTATACCTGTTGGTTTCCCTATTTTCTCATCTGTATAATCAAACAAATCATCTTTTATTTGAAAAGCAATACCTATGTATTCTCCAAACTTTCGCATTTGCTGAACAGTTTCATTTGAAGCTCCAATAGAAGCAGCACCAATTCCACAACAAGCAGCAATTAAAGTAGCTGTTTTTTGCCTTATGATATCAAAATAAATATCTTGTGTAATGTCTAATTTTCTTGCTTTTTCTATTTGTAACAATTCACCTTCACTCATTTCACGAACTGCAATAGAAATCAATTTAAGTAAATCAAAATCTTCATTATCAATAGATAACAACAAACCTTTTGAGAGTAAAAAATCACCAACTAAAACTGCAATTTTATTTTTCCAAAGGGCATTTATAGAGAAAAAGCCTCTTCTTCTATTAGAATCATCAACTACATCATCATGCACTAAAGTGGCTGTGTGAATCAATTCAACTACAGAAGCACCTCTATAAGTTCGCTCATCAAAACCGCCTTCAGAAACCATTTTTGCAACCAAAAAAACAAACATTGGTCTCATTTGTTTTCCTTTTCTACGAACAATGTAATATGTAATTCTGTTTAAAAGCGGAACTTTAGAAAGCATGGAATCCTTGAACTTTTTCTCAAAGAGTTCCATCTCTTTTTTAATAGGAAGTTTTATAAGTTCTACAGGCTTCATTCAAGCACAAAAATACGAAATATAAACAAGAATTTTTACAAGTTAAACTCTAAGAAATCAGAAATATATGTTAAGACTTATTTGCTAATTGCCCACAAGCAGCATCAATATCTTTACCTCTACTTCTTCTTACGTTAATGGTAATATCATTCATTTCTAAGTTAGAAATATAATTATTTATTGCAGCATTACTTGCTTGCTGAAATTGGCCATCATCAATTGGGTTGTATTCTATTAGATTTACTTTACAAGTCACATATTTACAAAAATCTACTAAAGCTTTTATGTCTTCTTTTCTGTCGTTTATACCTTCCCAAACCACATATTCGTATGTAATTGCTCTTTTAGTTTTTGCATACCAATATTCTAAAGCTTCTCTTAAATCTTTTAAAGGAAAAGTAGTATTAAAAGGCATAATTGAAGTTCTAACCTCATCTATTGCAGAGTGTAAAGAGACTGCTAAATTAAATTTAACTTCTTCATCTGCCATTTTTTTAATCATTTTTGGCACACCAGAAGTAGATACAGTGATTCTTTTTGATGACATACCCAACCCTTCAGGAGAGGTGATCATTTCTATAGATTTCATTACGTTTTTGTAATTCATAAGTGGCTCACCCATTCCCATAAAAACAATATTAGTTAATGGATGATTATGATATAATCTACTTTGTTTATCTATCACTACAACTTGATCATAAATCTCATCAGGATTTAAATTACGCATTCTTTTTAAACGAGCTGTAGCACAAAATTTACAATCTAAACTACACCCAACTTGACTAGAAACACAGGCTGTTGTTCTGGTTGATGTAGGAATTAAAACAGATTCTACTACTAAACCATCATGTAATTTTATTCCGTTTTTTATAGTGCCATCTGCACTTTTTTGCATAGAATCTACTTTAATATGATTGATAACAAAGTTATCTTCTAACATTTGTCTAGTTTCTTTAGAAATGTTAGTCATATCTTCAAAGGTGTGCAAAGATTTGCTCCATAACCAATCGTAAACTTGATTTCCACGAAAAGCTTTATCGCCATTTTCTACAAAAAATTGGCGTAATTGTTCTTTGGTTAAGGCTCTTATGTCTTTCTTTTTAGGCTTCATTTGCTTGCAAAAGTACAAAACCTCACAAGAATCTTGTGAGGTTTATATTTTTATAAATTTTATTTTAATTTAGATGATTAACATTGCATCTCCATAAGAGTAAAATCTATAACCTTCTTTTACGGCTTCTTTGTAAGCTTTCATTGTAAAATCGTAACCAGCAAATGCTGCTACCATCATTAACAATGTAGATTTTGGTGTATGGAAATTTGTAATCATTGAGTTTGCAATGCTAAAATCGTAAGGAGGAAAAATAAATTTATTTGTCCAACCTTCATAAGGATTTAGCATTTGATTAGAAGAAACTGAAGATTCTACAGTTCTCATTACAGTTGTACCTACAGCACAAATTCTTCTTTTTTCATTTTTAGCTAAATTTATTCTATCTGCAGCAGATTGTGGAATAATAATTTGCTCAGAATCCATTTTATGCTTAGATAAATCTTCTACCTCTACAGGACTAAAAGTACCTAAACCAACATGTAAAGTCATTTCTGCAAAATCAACTCCTTTAATTTCTAAACGCTTTAATAAATGTTTAGAAAAGTGTAAACCTGCAGTTGGAGCAGCTACTGCACCTTCGTGTTTTGCATAAATAGTTTGGTAACGCTCTTCATCTGATGCTTCTACCTCTCTATTGATATATTTTGGTAAAGGAGTCTCACCTAATTCTAATAATTTTTCTCTAAAAGCTTCATAACTTCCATCAAACAAGAAACGTAATGTTCTACCTCTAGAAGTAGTATTATCTATCACTTCTGCTACTAAACTATCATCTTCTCCAAAAAATAATTTGTTTCCAATTCTAATTTTTCTTGCAGGATCTACTAAAACATCCCAAAGTCTATTTTCTGCATTTAACTCTCTTAATAAGAAAACTTCGATTCTTGCTCCTGTTTTTTCTTTGTTACCAAACATTCTAGCAGGAAAAACCTTTGTGTTATTTAACATCATTACATCACCCTCATCAAAGTAATTTATAACATCTTTAAACAGTTTGTGTTCTATAGTTTGCTCTTTTCTGTTTAGAACCATTAAACGAGATTCATCTCTATGTTCTGCAGGATATTCTGCTAATAATTCTTCTGGTAATTCAAAGTCAAAGTTTGATAATTTCATAAGTCTATATTCTTTTACAAAAGTTGCAAAGATACAATCTCATGATAGGGGTTGTCAAGTGTTTAGCGATTTAATTTAAATATTATCTATTTTAATACCTAATTGCTGTATATCATCCCAAAATTTTTGATAAGATTTTGTTACAACTTCAGCATCTAAAATCTGTATTGGAACTCTTAAAGCCAAAGGTGCAAAAGCCATAGCCATTCTATGATCATTATAGGTTTTTATAGAAACATTTACATTGATTTTTGTAGAAACTTCTAAATGTAAACTTTCATCAGATACTTTTATTGATGCTCCAAGTTTAGTAAGCTCATCATGTAACGCAACTAATCTGTCAGTTTCTTTAATTTTTAAGGTATGTAAACCTGTTAAATTACAAGAAATACGCTCTGCAAAACAAGTCACAGCAATTGTTTGTGCGATATCTGGGGCATTTTTTAGGTTGATATCAAGAGAAGATGTATTACTTTTTTTAATCTTTTTTAGAATAATAGAATTTTGATTAAAAGTTGTTTCTACTCCAAAATGATTATAAATTTCAGCTAAACAAGAATCTCCTTGTAAGCTTTCTTTTTTATATGCAGTTAATTGGATTTCTGAACCAATTTCTGATAAAGCTATTATAGAATAAAAGTAACTAGCAGAAGACCAATCTGATTCTACAACAACAGTTTGTTTATGAATTGATTTTTTAGGATAAACTGTAATAAAATTTCCTTCAAATTTATTATCAATTCCTAATTGAGTTAATAAACTCAATGTCATCTTTATGTAAGGGACAGAAGTTATTTTACCAATTAATTCTATCTCTAATCCTTTTTCTAATTTTGACGAAATTAATAGTAAAGAAGAAATGTATTGACTACTCACATTACCATTAATTTGTACTTTATCTTTAATTAGTTTTTTTCCAATAATTCTTATTGGAGGATACCCACCTTTAGCTTCATAAGTAATATTAGCTCCTAAATCTTTTAACGCATTTACTAAAATTTCAATGGGCCTATTTTGCATTCTTTCAGAACCCGTTAGTACAGTTTCTCTGTTTTCTTGAACTGCAAAATAAGAAGTTAAAAAACGCATTGCAGTTCCTGCATGTCCTATATCTACTAATTCATCTTGAGTAGAAAGTGCGTGTTGCATGTGAACAGAATCATCAGAATCAGATAAATTTTCTATAGAAATTTCAGGAAAAAGCTTCTTTAAAATTAATAATCTGTTAGATTCACTTTTAGAGCCAGATATAGTAATTTCTTGGTTTATTTTTTTATCCTCTAAAACATTTAACAATATGTCCATTTCTAAAACTGAATTTAATTCTTATTTTTAACCTCAAACTTATAACTAACCCAACATGAAAAAAATACTTTTTCTGGCAGTTTGCATCTTCTTAACAGCAAATGCCAAAGTTAATGCACAAAAAAAATCTACCAAAGTTTCTGAAGAATATTTTAGTGCAGTAGAATGGAGAAATATAGGACCTTTTAGAGGAGGAAGAAGTGCTGCTGTTACAGGTGTTTCTGGTAAAGCAAACCTTTTTTATATGGGATCTACAGGTGGCGGCGTTTGGAAAACTAATGACGCAGGTAACACTTGGCAAAATATTTCTGACGGATTTTTTGGAGGCTCAGTTGGCTCAGTGGCTATTTCTGAATCAGACAATAATGTTATTTATGTAGGAATGGGTGAGAAAACCGTTCGTGGAAATGTTTCTTCTGGAGATGGAGTTTGGAAATCTGAAAATGCTGGTAAAACATGGAAACATGTAGGTTTAAAAAACTCAAGACACATTCCAAGAATGCGTATTCATCCAAAAAATTCTGATATTGTTTTTGCAGGAGTTATGGGAGATTTATACAAACCCACTCAAGAAAGAGGGGTTTATAAAACAACAGATGGAGGAGAAACTTGGAGAAAAGTTTTATTTTCTAATGAAAATGCTGGAGTTATAGATTTAATTATTGACCCTAATAATCCAAGAATTTTATATGCAACTACTTGGAATGTAAGAAGAACACCTTACAGTTTATCTTCTGGTGGTGATGGATCTGCTTTATGGAAAAGTACAGATGAAGGAGAAACTTGGACAAATATTTCTACCAACAAAGGTTTACCTGATGGAATTTGGGGTATTGCTGGTGTTACAGTTTCACCAGTAAATTCAGATATAGTTTATGCTTTAATAGAAAATAAAAAAGGTGGTGTATACAAGTCTTTTGATGCTGGTAAAACTTGGAGATTAATAAATTCAGAACGTAAATTACGTCAAAGAGCTTGGTATTATACGCGTTTGTATGCAGATACACAAGATGAAAATATTTTATATGTTTTAAATGTACGTTATCATAAATCTACAGATGGTGGTAGAACTTATAAAACTTATAATGCACCTCATGGAGATCACCATGATTTATGGATTGCTCCAGAAGATAACCAAAGAATGATTATTGGTGATGATGGGGGAGCACAAATTTCTTTTGATGCTGGAGAAAATTGGAGTACGTATATGAATCAACCTACATCTCAATTTTATAGAGTTACCACAGATAATCATTTTCCATACAGAATTTTAGCAGCACAACAAGATAATTCAACAGTAAGAATTTCACATAGAACAGATGGTAGTTTCATTTCAGAATCTGATTGGAGCTCAACAGCTGGTGGTGAAAGTGCACATTTAGCTGCAGATCCATTAAATCCAGACATTGTTTATGGAGGTAGTTATGGTGGATTATTAACAAGAGTTAATCATAAAACAAATGAAACACGTGCTATAAATGTATGGCCAGATGATCCTATGGGTCATGGAGCAGAAGATTTTAAATATCGTTTTCAATGGAATTTTCCAATATTCTTTTCGCCAAATAATAAAAAGAGATTGTATGCAGCTTCTAACCATTTGCACGTATCAGAAAACGAAGGGCAATCTTGGAAAATTATTAGCCCTGATTTAACTAGAAACGATCCAAAAACATTAGGTCCTTCTGGAGGTCCAATTACTAAAGACAATACTGGTGTAGAATATTATGGAACTATTTTCGCAGCAACAGAGTCTCCTTTTGAACCTGGATTAATTTATACTGGTTCAGATGATGGTTTAGTTTATGTTTCTAAAGATAATGGTGCTACTTGGAATAATATTACTCCTAAAAAAATGCCAGAATGGATGATGATTAATTGCATAGAAGTTGATCCTTTTAATAAAGGTGGAGCTTACATTGTTGGGACTAAATATAAAACAGGAGATTATGCACCTTACATTTACAAAACTGAAAACTATGGTAAATCTTGGAAACAAATTACAAATGGCATTGCCTCTGAAGATTTTACAAGAGCATTAAGAGCAGACCCAAAACGTAAAGGTTTATTATATGCAGGTACTGAAAGAGGTATGTATATTTCTTTTGATGATGGTGATAATTGGCAAACTTTTCAGCAAAATTTACCAATTGTACCAATTACAGATTTAACCATTAAAAACGATAATTTAATTGCAGCAACACAAGGTAGATCTTTATGGATTATTGATGATTTAACACCTCTTCATCAACTAAATTCTTCAACATTAAAAGAAGATGTTGTCTTATATAGACCAAAAGATGCCTATAATATGATTGGTGGTCGTGGAAGAACTTCTAGAACTGCAGGCACAAATCATCCAGGAGGAGTTGCAGTAAATTTCTACATCAAAGAAAAAGGTGATAAGGATGTGGTTTCTTTAACTTTTTATGATAAAAATGATAATGCCATCAAAACATTTAGCACAAAACCAGATAAAGACAATAAAGATGGTAAATTGTCTGTAAAAGATGGTAATAATATTTTTTATTGGAATATGATGTATGATGGTGCAGAACGTGTACCAGGTATGATTTTATGGTGGGCATCTTTAAGTGGACCAATGGCTTTACCTGGAGATTATAAGGTTGAATTAAAAGTAAATGACAAAAAAATGAGTCAGCCTTTTAGTATCTTAAAAAATCCTATGTCAGAAGCTACAGAAAGTGATATGAAAGCACAATTTGACTTTATAAATGATATTAATAATAAAATGACTGAGATTCATAAAGCATTAAAGAATGTGAAAAAAGTTAGAAGTCAAGTTGGTTTATTAAAGAAATCCATTAAAGACAAAAAGAAACATAAAGACTTAATAGATTTTGCAGATAAGTTGGTAAAAGATATGACTGTTGTTGAAGAAACATTGTACCAAACAAAAAGTAAAAGTGGTCAAGATCCTTTAAATTTTCCAATTAGACTTAACAACAAATTAGCTCATTTAAATTCATTAACAAGAATTGGTAATTATGCTCCTACACAACAGGCTATCGATTTTAAAAATGAAATTACAAAACAAATAGATCTTGAATTGGCTAAATTAAATAAGCTCTTTAATAATGGTGTAAAAGAATTAAATACAAAAGTGAAAAATAGTGATATAGACTTAATTCAATTAGATTAATTTCATTTAGTATTTAAAACCTAGAATAGTAAGTAAAATACGACTCACAAGGTCGTGTTTTTTTTGTTTGAAAAAGAAATGAAAATTTTCTAAAAATGATATTTATCATAGCATAAAAATAGGTTACGCCTTAGATTTAATGTTGCAAATAGAATGTTTAAAATTTTTAAATATTCACAAATATTAATATTATGAAAAATTCATTTTTAAAATTAATTACGCTTTTATTCGCGTCAACTTTATTTGCTCAAACTGGGCATATTATGCAAGGTGTTGGTGCTGTTAATATGTCTATGGGTGGTGCTGCAACAGCACAACCATTAGATATTTCTGGAGCAATGCAATGGAATCCAGCTGCATTATCAACCTTTGACCAAAAACTTATAAAATTTGATTTAGGCTTATTTTTCTCAGCACCAGAATTAAATTCTACAGTTCCAATTTTTGATTCAAATGGACAACCAACAGGAAACTTTATGAGTGGAACCACAGCTGATGATAGAGGGATTTCTCCAATGCCAGCACTAGCAATGGTTTGGGGTAAAGAAGATAGTAAACATACTTTTGGAGTGTCTGCATTTGGTATCAGTGGATTTGGAGTTACTTTCCCAGAAAGTACAACAAACCCTATTAATATGCCTCAAAGTATGGGAGGGTTTGGTAAAATTGAATCTGATTACATGCTATTACAAGTTGGTTTTAGTTGGGCTTATGAGTTAAGTGATAAGTTTTCTATTGGGGTTCAACCTACAATGAATTATGCTGCCTTAGAATTAATGCCAAATCCAACAGCAAATCCAACACAAGCAGGTTACCCATCAACAGATAAAGCTACTGCAATAGGTTTTGGGGCTCAATTTGGAGTTTTCTTTGATACAGGTTCTGGTTTTAAGTTAGGTGCATCCTATAAAACAACTCAGAAGTTTAGTGAATTCGAGTTTAATAATACATATTTAGATGGTAGTACTGCTACCAATAATTTTCAAATGGATTATCCTGCTATTTTATCATTTGGTCTTGGTTATTCAAAAGGAAATTTTGATTTCGCTTTAGATTACAGATCTGTTGATTATGAAAACACAGATGGTTTCTCTAAAACTGGATGGACTCAAACTGCATCTGTTACAGGATTTGGGTGGAAAAACATTAATATTATATCTGCAGGATTGCAATATAAAGAAATTGAAAAGTTTCCATTAAGATTAGGCTATACATATAGTTCAAATCCTATTGAAAGTGACGTTGCGTTTTTCAACATTCCTGCTACAGCTATTATAGCAAATGCTTCCAATTTGGATTTAGTTATGAAATTAGTGATAAAATAATGTTAGATGCTGTTTATCATCATGGAGCAAGTGATGGTAAAACTTCTGGTCAATTATTAAACCCAATGTTTGCCTCAGCTAATAATCCTTATGGAGCAATACCTGGTAGTGAAGTTTCATATGACATGACCACTGATTTAATTATGTTTGGAATTTCTTATAACTTCTTAAAATAAAAGGGCAATAACTTGAACAGCTAGTTTCAATAACAAATAATTTTAATAAGAAAATCGTCTAAAATAAAATTTTAGACGATTTTTTTAATTGTTTTTATTTTTCCAATTTAAATTGATGACTTTTCTAATTTTATGAAAAATTCTAAATAAAACAGCAAAACTAAAAGCTTGAAATAAAATCAAACGCCAATCAAACACAATATTTAAAAAGAAACTAGCTATAATTTGACCTATTGCAAACATTGCAAATAGTATAGGAATATAAATTAATAAGTACTTACCAATAGATAAAGAATTTATTAATTCTGTTTCTTCATTTACGTTTTTATTTAGTTTTTGATTAACTTTTTTTATATTCACTTTTTATATTTTTATTTGCCATATAAAAACCATAGACTAAGCTTAAAACAATTTTAGGAGCAAAGAAAGCTTTAAATCGTCCTTCTGCAAAGTTGGTTTTATTAACCTCAGAAAAATTACCCCAAAAAATATCTGAAAAACTGTTAATTAACAGTGAAAAAACAATTACAAAAAGAAAAAATGGAATGGCAAAATTTATAAATAATCTCCAAAATTTTGGTTTTTTAAAGTTGTCTAAAAAAGTCATTTATTTTAATTTTTTATTATTATGATGTCTGTCATGATCACGTTTTGTTTTTAAGTCTAATTTTTTCTCAAAAGCATCTTGTAAATTAACACTAGTTTGGTTTGCTAAACATAAAACCACAAATAGCACATCTGCTAATTCTTCTCCTAAGTCTTTATTTTTATCAGACTCTTTTTCACTTTGCTCTCCATATCGTCTTGCAATAATTCTAGCAACTTCACCAACTTCTTCTGTTAATTGAGCCATATTTGTCAATTCATTAAAATAACGAACTCCATGATTTTTAATCCATTCGTCTACTTGTTGCTGAGCGTTATTTATATTCATATAGTAAGATTCTTTATTTACAAATTTACAAAGTAAAAAAGATAAAATAAATTTATTTACAGTAACCGTATTTTATTACTTAACTACTTTTTTGTATTGGTGAAGTTAATTTTTTAATTAGATTTATAAACTAACCAACTCAACTTAAACTTTTGATATTTAATCCATCAAGAATTTAAATCTTTCCCAAAAAGTCAAATTTTTGGAGTAAATAATGGTGTTTATTGTATTAAATTAAACAAAAAAAATCTAAAAATTTAATAATCGATGGTTTTTTAATACCAAAAAAAACAATTATAATTCAATAAAAGTAATAGAAGAATTAAAGTTAAATTTTTGATTTGAAAAGTTTAAAAACTGCTTTGGAGTAAAATTATTTATATATTCATTAACAATGTAATTATAAATATTTAGTTTTTAATTTTTTATCTTTATTAAAAATTCCTCCATGCTATGAAAAAAAGACTCTATTTTACAATAATAGTGCTTACTCTTCTTGTCTTTATAGACAAATATTATATTTATAATGATTTAGAGATTAATAAAAAAAGATATTGAAGTAATTAATCTGGCAGGCTCTCAAAGAATGAGGAGTCAGAAAATAATTAAATTAGTGCTCTATTATGAAATAAATAAACCAGCGCCTTTTATTAATATTATTTTTTTAGAAAACAGCATTAATGAGTTTATTATATCGCATAACCAACTTAAACAATTCCATATTAAAAGATATAAAAATGAAGATCTAGAATTTTTATATATAAAAATTGAACCTTTTTACAATAATATTGTCACCTCTGCTAAAACATTAATAGATGACAAAGACAATATTAAAAAAGTAAATAACTTTGTAAAAATGATTAAATTAAATGAAAACGACTATTTAAATCTTATGGATAAAATAGTTATGGAGTACGAAGAAATTGGACATCAAAGAATTGCAAAAATAGAATCTAGAGAGAACATTTTAAACACTATGGTTGTTCTTATTTTTTTAAATATTTTCTTTATGTCTGGTTTTGAAATCTTGAAAAAGAAAAAGAAAAAGAAAGCTAATTTGGCTTAAGAAAGACACAAACCTCATTGTAAAAATCTATTGGATTTTCTGCATGTAACCAATGACCTGCTTTTTTAATTTCTATAATTTTATGATTAGGAAAATGAGCATTAATTATTAAACTTTCATTTTCTGTGATGTAACCCGACTTTTCTCCTTTTAAAAATAAAGAAGGTTTTGTAAATTTTGTGTTTTGGAGTAAAGCTTTACCAACTTCTGGATTATTATCTGTTAAAGATTTTAAATTAAACCTATAATCTAAAACACCTTTTTCTTTCCAATACACATTTTTTAATAAAAATTGACGAACACCCATTTCTGGTATATATTTTTTTATTTGATCGTCTACTAAACGTCTTGTATTTTGTTTAGAAAAATCAACAGAATTTAATCCAGTTAAAATTGCATTATGATGAGGCTCATAAGCCCTTGGAGATATATCAACTACAATTAATTTGTCTACTAATTCTGGATAGGTAACTGCAAATAACATTGCTGTTTTACCTCCCATAGAATGGCCTATTAAGAAAATATTTTCAAGTTGATGATGTTGAATGTAATTATATAAATCTTCAGCTAAAACCTCATAATTAAATTCATCTGCATGAAAACTACGCCCATGATTTCTTTGGTCTATTAAATGTACTTCATAATCTTCTGCAAACTGGTTACCTAAAGTTCGCCAGTTATCAGACATTCCAAAATAACCATGTAATATCAATAAAGGTATACCTTCTCCTAAAATTTGTGAATGTAAAATTGGTTTCATTTAATTAGGATAAAAATTTTTGAATTTCAATTTTCAGACTTAACAACATCTAACATAATCTATGCAAATACATATTCACCACATTTTGCAACCCTAAATACAAACTCTCAGATATTAAGGCATGACCAATAGAAACCTCTGCTAAGTTGGGAATATTTTCTTTAAAAAACTTAATATTGTCTAAGCTTAAATCATGACCTGCATTTATACCAAGGCCTAATTTATGAGCAAAAATAGCAGCTTTTGTATATGGTTTTATAGCTTCTTTATTTCCTTTGTCAAATTCACTTGCAAAATGTTCTGTATACAATTCTATTCTATCTGTACCTGTTTTTGCAGCAGCTTCTATTAACTTAGCATCAGTATCTATAAATATAGAAGTTCTAATATTATTGTTTTTAAACTCAGTAATAACTTCTTTTAAAAACGATTGATGCTTAATTGTATCCCAACCAGCATTAGATGTAATTGCATCAATTGCATCTGGTACTAAAGTAACTTGTGTTGGTTTTACTTCTAAAACCAAATCCATAAAAGATTGTATTGGGTTACCTTCTATATTATACTCAGTGGTAACTATATCTTTTAAATCACGAGCATCTTGATAACGTATATGACGTTCATCTGGTCTAGGATGTATTGTAATTCCTTCTGCTCCAAAAGACTCTATATCTCTAGCAACCTTTAATAAATTCGGTACATTTCCTCCTCTAGAATTACGTAAAGTTGCGATTTTGTTAATATTTACACTTAACTTTGTCATGCGTATAAAATTAGTTTGCAAAGGTAACTCATTAAATCATTTTATCCTATATTCGTAACAAATGAACATTACAGATTACATACTAAATGAGATTAAACCACTAAAATTAAAAAGTAGTTTTGCAGATGCAATTGAACTTTTTGATAATTACCCAATTACTCATTTTCCTGTAATTGAAAATGATAAATTATTAGGGTCTTTTGCAGAGGATGATATTCATACTACAAATGAAAATGATCATGAATTAGTTGAGCACGCTCATTTGTTAAATTCTTTTTTTGCTGATGAAAAAGCAACAGTTTTAGAGTTGTTAAAAGTTTTTGCAGATAATGATACTAATATTATACCTGTTTTAAATAAAAACAAAGATTATATTGGATACTATGATTTACGTGATGTTTTAGATGTATTTTCTACAAGTCCTTTTATGATAGAGGAAAGTGAAACTTTAATTGTAGAGAAATTAGAAAACGATTATTCTATGAGTGAAATTTCACAAATTATAGAATCTAATAGTGCAAAATTATTAGGTTGTTATATTTCTGAAAAAAAGAACGATTTTGTACAAATAACATTAAAAATTGTATCTAGTGACATACATGAAATTATGCATACATTTAGAAGATATGAGTATAAAATTATTTCTATGCATGATAACGATATATATTTAGAAGATTTAAAAAATAGGTCAGAATATTTACAGAAATATTTAGAAATGTAACGTTTAGCTATAAAATCTTAAAAATTTAAATTTTGAAAAAAGTAGCAATTTTTGGTCAATCTTACTCTATCTCTGCAGAGAAAGAAATAAAAGTTTTATTGAATGTATTAGAGACCAATAATATTGTTTGTTTCATAGAAAAAAAATTCTACAATTTATTAATAGAAGGTAATATTCTCTCAAAAAAGTATCCAACCTATTCAAATTTTTCAGATTTAAACTCGTCATTTGAAGCTATGTTTACATTAGGTGGAGATGGTACAATTTTAAGAGCAGTTACCTATATAAGAGATTTAGATATCCCAATCTTAGGTATTAATACTGGTAGGTTAGGTTTTTTAGCAACCATAAACAAAAATGAAATAAAAGAAAGTGTAGAACTTATTTTAAAAGGAGATTATTCTGTACAAAAAAGAACATTATTATCTGTAGCTACTTCTCCAAAAAATGATGCATTTTCTGATATTAACTTTGCTTTAAACGAAGTTACAATTGCCAGAAAGAATACAACTTCTATGATAGGTGTAAAAACCAATTTAAATAACGAATATTTAACCAATTATTGGTCAGATGGTTTAATAATTGCAACACCAACTGGTTCTACAGGTTATTCTTTAAGTTGTAATGGCCCTGTAATATCACCAGATTCTAAGAACTTAGTTATAACTCCAATTGCGCCTCATAATTTAAACGCAAGACCTATGGTTATTTCTGATGAAACTACTATACAATTAGAAGTAGAATCAAGAGAAAAAGAATTTTTAATTTCTTTAGATTCGAGAATTGCCTCAATACCAAAAAACACAAAAGTTACCATCAAAAAAGCTCATTTTACAATTAAGAGTATAATCCCTAAAAATCAATCTTTTTTAAAGACATTAAGAAGTAAATTATTATGGGGAGAAGACACTAGAAATGAGAATAATATTTAAAAAACGAATACAATAAAAAGCTTAAAAAGTTGTTATTCAAAAAAGACTGAATATTAACTTTATTAAGCAAATTGAAATCCCTATATTTGCTCGCTATTTTTTAGGATGAAAAGAAGTATTTTATTAATAATTTTCATAAGTTTTTCTAATATTATGTTAGGCCAATTATATGAGATAGGCGTTTCTCTTGGTGGGTCAAATTATGTTGGTGATATTGGTAGAACTAACTATATTTATCCAAATAAACCAGCTGGAGCTGCTTTTTTTAAATACAATTGGAATCCAAAAATAGCATTAAGAGCAACATATAGTTATTTACCTGTAGAAGGTAATGATTTAGATGCAGATACAGATTTTAGAGTTACAAGAGGCTTAAGCTTTACAAATACAATTCACGAATTGGCAATAGGGTTAGAATATAATTTTTACGATTACAATTTATCTGAATCAGATAAAACATGGACACCTTATATCCTTTTAGAATTGGCAGCTTTTAATTCAAAATATGTTGTATCAGAAAGCGCACCAAACCAATATGTTTTTGATAATAAAAACTCATTTGCAATTCCTTTTGGAGTAGGCATAAAATCAAAATTGGTAGGTTCATGGGCAATTTCATTAGAAAGTAGATTCAGATACACTTTTGATGACGATATTGATTACACAACAGACACTATTCAAAGTTTAAATTTTGGAAGTAATAATAGTGATTGGTATATGTTTACTGGTGTTTCTTTAATTTATACCTTTGGAAGACCTCCATGCTATACTAACGGATTATAATTATATGGATAAAAAACTACGTATAGACCTTGCTAGAGTACCAAAACACGTTGCCATTATTATGGATGGTAATGGACGTTGGGCAAAAAGTAAAGGTATGAATCGTGTTTTTGGACATAGAAATGCACTAACAGCTGTTAGACAATCAATAGAAGCAGCAGCCGAAATTGGAACAGAAGCAATAACCCTATATGCTTTTTCTACTGAAAATTGGAACAGACCTTCAACAGAAGTAAAAGCCTTAATGACACTTCTTGTTAATTCACTTAATAGCGAATTAAAAACATTTCAAGAAAATCAAGTGAAAGTAAATGCAATTGGTAACATTAAAAGTTTACCAAAAAAAGCGCAACAAACTTTAGCAAGTGTTATTGAACAAACAAAAAATAATAACAGAATTGTATTAACATTAGCTCTTAGTTATGGAGCAAGAGAAGAAATTGTTAATGCAATCAAAAACATATCTAAAAAAGTTGTTAATAAAGAACTCGATTTAGAAAAAATCGATGAAAATACTATTAATAACCATTTATATACATTTAATTTGCCCAATGTCGATTTAATGATAAGAACTAGTGGAGAACAACGCATTAGTAACTTTTTGTTATGGCAAATGGCATATGCCGAATTATATTTTACAGATGTACTTTGGCCAGATTTTAGACAAGAACATTTTTATGACGCAGTCATAGATTACCAGAATAGAGAAAGACGATTTGGAAAAACAAGTGAACAACTTACAAAGTAAATTTTATTTAAAATTAACTTCATATACAGTAGTGCTGTTTGCACTATTTTTTAGTTTTAGTGCAAATGCACAAGTACAAAAAGATACTATTTCTAAAAATATAACTTTCGAAAAAGGGAAAGAATATATTTTAGGTGGTATTACAGTTACAGGCTTAAAAAAGTTTAGTGAAGAAACTGTAAAAGTTTTTACAGGATTAAGAAACGGACAAGTTATAAAACTTCCTGGAGACAAACTAACTAGTGCTATTAAAAAGTTATACGAAAGTAAACAGTTTAGTAACGTAGATGTTTATTTAGCAAGAATTGATGGAAATACTGTGTACTTACAGTTTGATGTGCAAGAGTTACCTCAATTAAATCAAATTAAAATATCTGGTGTAAAAAAATCAAAACAAAAAGAACTAATTAAAGACGCTGAGTTAAAAACTGGTGTTATGGTTACAGATAACCTTATTGTAACTACTAAAAATTACTTTACAAAAAAATATACAGATAAAGGTTTTTTAAAGACAAAAGTAAACCTCGACATTGTAAACGATACTACAGACCTTAATACTGTTAACATGAATGTGTTTATAGATAAAGGCAAAAAAATTAAAATCAAGAACATAAACTTTAATGGAAATGAAAAAATTTCTGATAAGAAATTAAGAAAAGCCATGTCTAATACCAAAAGAAAATTTGTTGGTAGATTTTGGAAAGGATCTAAGTTTATAGAAGAAGATTATCAAGAAGATTTAGAAAGTATTTTAGATAAATACAGTAGATTAGGTTTTAGAGATGCAAGAATTTTAGATGATAAAATTTCTTGGAATGATGACAATACAATTAATATCGATATTGATTTAGAAGAAGGTAGACAATATAGATTTGCAGAAATCATCTTTGTAGGAAATAAAGAATACACAGACGAAGAGTTAAATGAAGTTTTAAGAATTGATAAAGGAGATGTATATAATGGAGCCGTTTTAAAAGAACGTGTAAAGGGTGATGGAACTCCTACATCAGAAGATTTATCTACTTTGTATCAAGATAGTGGTTTCTTATTCTCTCAAGTAAATGCTGTAGAAACTAAAGTACAAAATGACTCGATTACAGTTGAAATTAGAATACGTGAAGATGAAAAAGCACGTATTAGAAAAGTAACTGTTTCTGGAAATGACAAAACAAATGATCACGTTATTTTTAGAGAATTACGTGTAAAACCTGGTGATTTATTTAGTAGAACTAACATTATTAGATCTATTAGAGAAATAGGTCAATTAGGGTTCTTTGATCAAAATGTAGTACCAGATGTTATACCAGATTACAATAATAAAACTACAGATATAGATTTTACTGTTGTAGAAAAAGGTGGTAGCCAAATAGAACTACAAGGTGGTTATGGTGGTGGATCTTTTATAGGTACTTTAGGTTTATCTTTTAACAACTTTTCAATAAGAAATATTTTTAATAAAGAAGCCTATAAACCATTACCAATGGGAGATGGTCAGAGTTTATCTTTACGTTTACAATCTAGTAGAACTTTTAATACATATAGTTTCTCATTTACAGAACCTTGGTTAGGAGGTAAAAAACCAAAATCTTTATCTTTTTCTGTATATTCTTCAAATCAATTTCAAATAAATCCTCAGACTTTTGATGTGGATAGAAGTAGAAGTTTAGGAATTGTTGGAGCTTCTATAGGTTTAGGTCAAAGATTAAAATGGCCAGATGATTTTTTCCAATTATCACAAACCATTGCTTATCAAAGCTTTAATTTAAATAACTATGGTTTTAGAGTTGGTAATGATGTTTTAAATAATGGTACATTAAATAACTTATCATATAATGTTTCTCTTACAAGAAACTCTGCAGGACCAAGTTTAATTTTCCCAACTTATGGTTCAGAATTTTCTATAGGAGTTAAAGCAACTTTCCCTTATTCTTTATTAAGTGATAGAGATTACTCTCAATTAGATGCTGCAGAAAAATATAAATGGTTAGAATATTATAAAATTAAAGCAAAAGGTAAATGGTATACTTCTTTTACAGATAAATTAGTATTAATGACTAATGCAGAAATGGGATATCTAGGTTTCTATAACTCAGAAATTGGCTTATCTCCTTTCGAAAGATTCTTTGTTGGTGGTGATGGAATTGCTGTTTTTCAATTAGATGGTAGAGAGGTTATTGGATTAAGAGGTTATGAAAACAATAGATTATCTTCTGTAGATGGTGGTTCTATTTATAATAAATTTCAATTAGAGCTAAGATATTCTATTACAGATTCTCCTTCTGCTTCTATATATACTTTAGGATTTTTAGAAGCTGGTAACTCTTATGACAATTTTAGCACGTTTAATCCGTTTGAATTAAAACGATCAGCTGGACTAGGGATAAGAATATTTATGCCTGCATTTGGATTATTAGGGATAGACTTTGCTCATGGTTTTGACCCATTACCTGGTTTCACAGAAAAATCTGGCTGGCAAACACATTTTATTATTGGTAGACAGTTCTAAGAAAAATGTACATTTGTAAAGTTCAATTTTTTTTGGCACGGTTTTTTCTAAACACATTATACAAATGAAAAAGTATTTTTTATTAGTCGTTCTTTTATTTACTGTAACAAACTTTTGGTCTCAAAGAAATCAGTTAATTGCTTTTATAGATATGGAATACATTCTAGAAAATGTTCCAGAATATTTACAAGCACAAAATACATTAGATGCTAAAGTTGCAAAATGGCGTAAAAAACTAGATGATCAAGCTAGACATATAGAAGTATTAAAAACAGATTTAGCAAACGAAAAGGCAATATTAACAAAAGATTTAATCGAAGAGAAAGAGGAAGAAATTACACTAAAGCAGCAAGAACTTAGAAGATTAGAATCTTTATATTTTGGTCCAAAAGGTGATATGTTTTTAGTAAGAAAACAATTGGTTAAACCTATTCAAGATCAAGTTTATAATGCAATACAGAGTATTGCAGCTAGAAAAAAGTATGATTTTGTTTTTGAAAAATCTAGTGATTTAATCATGTTATATTCCAATAAAAAATACGATATTAGCGACCTCGTTTTATCAACCATAGACAGAACAAGATTAGCAAATAAAAAGCAAGAGGAGCGTAAAAAGAAAACAGAAGCTTCTAAGCTACCAAATAAAGATTTAACTGTTAAACAAAAAGAAATTTTAGCTAAGAAAGAAGAAGCTAATTCTAAAAAAGAAGATGCTTTAGCTAAAAAGAAAGCAGATAAAGAAGCTAAGAAAAAAGCTATTGAAGAAAAGCGTAAAGCTCTTTTAAAACAAAGAGAAGAAAAAAGAAAGTTGTTAAGAGAAAAAAAAGAAGCGCTAAGAAAGAAAAAAGAAGCAGAGAAAAAGAAAAAAGAAGATAATTAAACAAAAGACAAGAATAATAATTAAATGAAAATCAGGATGAGAAATTTAAAATCTTTACTATTAATTGCTGTATTTACTTTAGGGTTAGGTGGTGTTGCAAATGCACAAAAAATGGGACACATAGACTTTGAAAAATTAGTAGCTGAAATGCCAGCAACAAAACAATTGAAAGCAGATATCGAAAAATTAGGTAAAACATACCAAGACGAAATAGAAGGTATGGCTAAGAAATTAGATGCTAAAATGAAAAAATATACTGCAGAGCAAAATAATCAGACTAAAGAGATTAACGAAATTAGAGCTAAAGAGGTTCAAACAGATAATCAAAGGTATGAGCAATTAAGACAAACTGCTTATCAAGAAATGCAGAAAAAACAAGCTGAAGGCTTAAAACCAATTATCGAAAAAGCTCAAAAAGCTATTGAAGAAATTGCTGCTACAAAAGGTATTTTATATGTATTAGATGCTTCTGTTGGTAAAGGCTTATTAGTAAAAAAAGGTGAAGACTTATATGCTGCAGTTAAAGCAAAATTAGGCTTCTAAAAAAGAAACTTTTATTAAAATAAAAAAACCTACTCTTCAGTAGGTTTTTTTTATTTTTACAACTATATGAAATCTAATAATAATACACCTATAGGAATATTTGACTCTGGTGTTGGTGGTACATCAATTTGGAAAGAGATTACAGAACTCTTACCTAATGAAAATACTATTTATCTATCTGATAGTATAAATGCGCCTTATGGAGAAAAATCTAAGGAGCAGATTATTCATCTTGCTAAAAAAAATACAGATTTATTATTAGAAAAAGGGGCTAAAATTATTGTTGTTGCCTGTAATACAGCAACTACAAATGCTATTGATATTTTAAGAAAAGAATATAGTGTACCATTTATAGGCATAGAACCTGCTATAAAGCCAGCATCTTTACAGACAAAAACAAATGTTATTGGAATTCTTGCTACTAAAGGAACATTAACAAGTGATTTATTTGAAAAAACTTCTAGTAGTATAAGGCAGAAAACAATGATTAAAGAAATAGAAGGTAAAGGTTTGGTTTCATTAATAGAGTCTGGCAAAATTGCTTCTATTGAAATGAAAAAATTATTAGAAAGCTATTTACATCCGCTATTAAAAGAGAATATAGATTGTTTAGTTTTAGGTTGTACTCATTACCCATATCTCATTCCTCAAATTAGAGAAATCGTAGGAAATAAAATTCAAATAATAGATTCTGGAGAAGCTGTTGCTAGACAAACTAAAGCTGTTTTGCATAAAAATAATATCTTAAGCCATGCTACTTCAATTGGCAAGCATCAGTTTTATATAAACAAAAACAAAAGTGTATTAGAAAACTTAATTATAAATTCTGGTATTAGTAATTGTTTTGTAGATCAATTAGGTTTTTAGAATCTTCCAAAAGCAGAATTAATATTAGGACAAGCAGCTGCTCTTGGTTCTCTAGTCCAAAGGTTTAAACCAACTGATACTTGATGAAAACCAGTATTTGTTAGTACCACTTCGTTTATTTGACTAGTGTACGTATAAGAAAACATCCAGTTTTTATAATTTAAACCAATTACTGGAGTTATAAATTCTGCATTTTGTATTGCATTTGCATCAAATGACCTTCTGTAAGATAAGGCTGCCCAAAGTTGAGATTCAGAAATATTCTTGTAGGCTTTTAAGTTAATATCTGCAATTCTTTCTCCTGTACCTTCTCTAAATTGTAACATAATTGAAGGCTCAAATTGAGCAAATAAATCTTCTCCAAAGTAATATCCAGCTGAAAATATATAATTTCTTAAATCTAAATTTTCTTGAACATTTAAGTTATTCTTAGCAGTTAGCAGTAAATTTTTAACTGTAAAGTAAGAAGATAACCCTCCATAATGATAGGCAACACCAAAATCTGCATTATAATAACTAGTACTTTGAACAATTGCTGCTACTGCTCTATCTCCTGTAAATGTTCTTTGATCTGATTGATTTTGAACAAACGTAAAAGATAATCCAAAAGATAATTGATTAAAGTATTTACCATTTCCCATTGGTAAATGATATGCATATGTACCTTGAATTCCTTTTTGTGAATGAAATCCGTTTTTATCATTAAATAATACTAAACCATAACCTGCATTAGAATACTCTCCAAATCTAGTATGAAAACTTAAAGTTTGTAAAGAAGGAGCATTTGGTATACCTGCCCATTGTTGTCTAGCTGTTAAACGTAATTTACTTGAGTTACCAATACCTGCAGCAGATGGATGTACTAAATACACGTTATCTGATAAATAATCTTGATAAATTGGTAAGGTTTCTTGAGCATAACTTTTAAATGAAAAAGTACAAACAAAAAGTAGGAGTAACCTAAAGATAAATTTCATTTAAAATTTTAATTTTTTTTAGAATTCAAATATATTCATTTTATAAGAAAATATATGTTTTCAAATAAATATTTAACATAGTATATAACTAATATATTTAGAGTTTATTTTAATACTAAAACTTTATTCAATTATTTTTACAAAGTCTTCGAAAGCTACATAGTAGGGTTGGTCTTTAAAAACAGGGTTTTCTACACTTTCTGCATTAGCAATACCAACACCTGCAAACCAAACTTTGGCATTGTTTTTTAAGGCATGTTGTTTAAAAGTTTCCATCCAAATTTTATCATAATCATCATTTGGATTTTGTAAGTTATTTGAAGCTTTTACTAATACAAAAATCGTAGGCTCACCTTTTTTAAATAAAACAAACTGAGGATGTCTTTTTAACTGACTATTAATTGCTTGAAATTCATAGCCCATTTTTTCAAGTTTTTCACCAACAATATTCATTGCTAAATTATGAAGTTCTTGTGCTGTTAAAATCTGCATTTTATTTTTTCTTATTTCGTTTGTTATAGTTTTTGTCTCCTCTAGTTTTTGGCTTTTTATATTTTTTAGCAATTTCTCTTCTGTAAGAACCTCCTAAATTTACTTTTTTATTTTTTTCACTTTTTTTGTGGAAAGCAGGCCCAGGAACATATTCTAATCCTGTTCTATTTTTAGATTGCTCAATATCTTCTCTTGGACGTTCATCTTCTGTTAAAAGTTTAGAAATTTCTACATCTTCAGGTATTTCTAGTAAAGGAATTTTATAATTCATTAATTCCTCTATATTCAATTTAGCTTCCTGCTCTTTTTCTGTAGATAATAAAATTGTTTTTCCAGTTTTTTCTGCTCTTCCTGTTCTACCAATTCTGTGCATATAATTTTCAGGAAAATCTGGTGTATCAAAATTTATTACATGACTTACATTATCAAAATCTAAACCACGAGCCATAACATCTGTTGCTACTAAGATTCGATTATTACCTTCATCAAATTGTCTAATAGATCGTATTCTATAATTTTGAGTTTTATTAGAATGTATTACACAAGTTTCACTACCAAAAACTTCTTCTAAGTGCTTAAATAAATAATCTGCTGTTCGTTTAAAAGCAACAAAAATTAATACTTTATTGTAGGTTTCTTTATCCTGTAATAGATGATTTAATAGATTGACTTTAGTAAAAAAGTTAGGTACATTGTATGCTACCTGCTCAATATTATCAAGTGGTGTTCCACTTACTGCAATTGAAATTTTCTTTGGTTTTTTAAAGTAATCGTAAATTAATTGGTCTACATCTTCTGTCATTGTTGCAGAAAATAGAATGTTTTGTCTTTTCTCAGGTATAATATCAAAGATATTCATTAACTGAAATCTAAAACCTAAATCTAACATTACATCTACTTCATCTATCACTAATTTTTGAATAGATTTTAGCTTTAAAGCATTACTTAAGCCTAAATCATACAAACGCCCAGGAGTAGCAACAATGATATCTTGTCCTTGTAAAATAGCTTGTTTTTGTGTGTTTATATTTGTGCCACCATAAACTCCTAAAACACGAACATTTATATATTTTGCAAGTTTTTCAATTTCATCAACTACTTGTAAAACCAATTCACGAGTGGGTACAAGGACTAAAACTCTTGGATGTTTTTGCTTAGAGAATTTTAAATCTCGTAAAATTGGCATCATATAAGCAAAGGTTTTTCCTGTACCAGTTTGCGCAATTCCAACCATATCTTTTCCAGATCTAACCACAGAAAAAGCCTGCTCTTGAATTGGAGTTGGGTTTTCGAAACCTAAATCATCAATAGCATATTGCAGCTGATTAGAAAGGTCTAATTCTTGAAAAGTCATTTACAAATCTTTTTGCAAAGGTACGTTTTATAAAACGTGATACAATAGCACTTTAAAGGAAGAATAATTTGTAGTTTTGTTAATGAAAATTTATAGGCTATAATGATTACAGATACGCATACTCATTTATATTCAGAACAATTTGATGAAGACAGAAAAGAGATGATTAGTCGTGCTAAAAATGCAGGTATTACTCGTTTTTTTATCCCTGCAATAGATGCTTCTTATACTCAAAGAATGCTAGATTTAGAGCAAGAAAATCCTAATGATGTTTTTTTAATGATGGGCTTACACCCTACTTCTATAAAAGAAAACTATAAAGAAGAATTAGCTCATGTTAAAGAGTGGATAGATAAAAGAAACTTTATTGCAATTGGAGAAATTGGGATAGATTTATATTGGGATAAAAGTTTTTTACCACAACAACAAGAAGCTTTTAGAACTCAAATAAAATGGGCAAAAGAAAAAAAACTACCTATTGTTATTCATTGTAGAGATGCCTTTGACGAGATTTTTGAAGTTTTAGAAACTGAAAAAGGAGAAGACTTAAGGGGAATATTTCATTGTTTTACTGGTACTTTAGAACAAGCCAAACAAGCTATCTCATATAACATGAAATTAGGAATTGGAGGAGTTGTAACATTTAAAAATGGTAAGATTGATAAATTTCTAAATCAAATAGATTTAAAACACATAGTTTTAGAAACAGATGCACCTTATTTAGCTCCTACTCCCTATAGAGGAAAAAGAAATGAATCTTCATATATTACCAACGTTATTGATAAACTTGTTGTTATTTACGATTTAACTTTTCAGGAAATCGCAGAAATTACAACTCAAAATTCTAGAGATATTTTTGGAGTTTAATGGAATTACAAACCACATACTATAAAAGTCCAATAGGTACAGAAAAAATTGTAGGTAATAATAATGGCATTCAATCTATTTCTGTATTAGATGATGAGACTATAAGTAGTTCTGCAATCATTCCTGAATGTTTAATAGAATGTGTTTCTCAACTTGATGAATATTTTAAAGGAGAAAGAAAGACCTTTAATTTAAAGCTTAATCCTAAAGGCACAGAATTTCAAAAAAAAGTTTGGCAAAAATTATTAAACATTCCCTTTAATAAAACTAGAACTTATTTAGAACAAAGCAAAGCTTTAGGAGATGTAAAAGCCATTAGAGCTGTAGCTTCTGCAAATGGTAAAAACCCTATTTGGATTGTTATACCTTGTCATAGAGTTATAGGCTCAGATGGTTCTTTAACAGGTTATGCAGGTGGTATTTGGCGAAAAAAATGGTTATTACAGCACGAAAACCCAAATAAACAACAATCTCTATTTTAATTTTATTTGCTGTAAAACATAAAAACATATTTTTACGTTAGTGGTTAAGGTTTCTATGTTTAAAAAAATCTTTTTTCTTTTTGCTTTCTGTATTGGTGTCACTATCCAATCGCAAACTATTTCTTCAGATTTTAGAAAAATAAATATTGAAGTAAAAAAAGACACCATTCAATTAGATTCAGTTGCCATAAATCCGCAAAAGTTTAGAGTATTAAACCAGTTTAATTTGCTAATTAATGCTTCTGAATATCAAGTCAATTTTTCAAAAGCAATTTTAATTATTAATGCCTTAAAGTATCCTGTTATTAATGTCGAATATTTTAGATTACCAAATTTTATAACAAAAACCTATGCTCCTTTTGATGATAAACTGATTTTAAAAAGCAACACTAATAATGGTACTTTATATAGTTTAACAACCAATAAAAAACCCTCAGAAATTAAACTTTTTAATGGTTTGCAAACTCGTGGTTTTATTACAAGAGGAGTAACCTCTGGTAATAACCAAAATGCAGTTACTAACTCTTCATTAGATTTAGAAATTTCAGGTAAGCTATCAGAAAGCGTTACCTTAAGAGCAAATATTTTTGATACTAATATCCCTATTCAAGAAAACGGAACTTCACAAAACTTAACAGACTTCGATCGTATTTTTATCGAGATTTTTCATGAAAACTGGAGAGTAAAAGCAGGAGATTTATCAATAAAAAATAACGAAACTTTCTTTTTTCCTTTTCAGAAACAAGTCTCTGGTTTAGAAGTTGAAGCAAAAGTTACAGATAACCTAAAAGTAAGAGCTTCTGGTGCTATAGTTAGAGGTAAATTTAATACATATAGGTTTACAGCAGTAGAAGGTAATCAAGGGCCTTATAAAATTTTTGGTGCAAATAATGAAGCCGTAATTTTAATGATAGAAGGCGCAGAACAAGTTTATGTAAATGGTGTACAAATTAAAAGAGGTGAAAATGAAGATTATACTATAAATTATAATTTAGGTGAAATTACTTTTAACACAACTTTTCCTATTACTAATGATATGCGAATTTGGATCGATTTTCAATATGCAGAAAGAAACTATACTAGATTTATTACCTATGAAAAAGCAGAATATAATAGTGAGAACTTTAATATAGCAGGATATTTTTACTCAGAAAATGATGCTAAAAATCAACCTATACAACAGAGTTTATCTGAAAATCAAAAACAAATATTAGCAAATGCTGGTAACAATCCTGCTAATATGGTTGCAGAAAGTGCTTTTTTAGATGCATTTGATGAGAACAAAATTCTCTATAAAAAAACAACAACTAATCAAGTAGAGTTTTTTGAATATTCTACAAATCCACAAGATGAATTGTATAATGTAACATTTACTAATGTTGGAACAAATCAAGGTGATTATCTTTTAGACAGAACAATAGCTATAGGAAATATATTTGTATATGTAGGTCCTAATATGGGAGATTATGACCCAATAGTTCGTTTAGTTGCCCCTACAAAATCTCAATTATTTCTAGTAAAATCTGATTATAGTTCATCTAAAAAAACAAAACTAAATACAGAGATTGCTGTTAGTAATTACGATCAAAACTTATTCTCTTCTTTAGATGACAATCAAAATGTAGGTGTTGCTGCCAAAATTGGTTGGCAACAGATTCTAATTGATAAAAAATGGCAATTAAAAACAAATATAAATCATGAATATGCTCAAAAGAATTTCTACTCAGAGCAGGTTTGGGAGCCTGTAGAATTTAATAGAGATTGGAATATTTTAACAAATAAAGCAACAAAAAATTATTTTCAATCAGAACTAATCTTACAAAATAAAACCAACGATTTTATAAAATATAACTTTAGTAATTTAAATTACGATAATGGTTTTAAAGGAAATAGACATACATTAACATCGATCTTAAAGAAAGGAAGAACCACATTTTCTGCTAATGTAAGTTTGCTTAATAACATCTCAAATTTAGAGGATAACTCTTTTTTTAGAGCAATTGGTAAAGTAAATTATCAACTTAAAAAAAGTTGGTTTGGATCTTTAGTTAATTTTGAAACTAACTCTAGAAAAAACGTAACAACAAATCAATTTGTGAAGACAAGTCATAGATATAAAGATTTTGAAGTCTATTTTGGTGTGGGAGATACTACTAAAGTCTATGCAATATTTGGTTATAATTTTAGAAATAATGATAGTATAAAATCGAATGCTTTTGCTGAAATAAATAATAGAAATACGTTTTATGTAAAAAGTAAATTAATACAAAATAAAAAAACTAATCTTAGTGTTTTTGCAAATTATAGAATTACAGAAAACGCCTTTACAACAGACGAAAAAACATTAAATTCAAGAGTAGTTTACAATCAAAAACTTTTTAATAATTTTTTAAACTTAGGAACAGTTTACGAGACCTCTTCAGGAAATGTAGCAAGACAAGATTTTGTATATATTAAAGTAGAACCAGGTCTTGGTTATTATACTTGGATAGATTATAATAATGATGGTATTGAAGATTTTAACGAGTTTGAAGTTGCACAATTTCAAGACCAAGCCAATTACTTACGCCTACCAAAACCTAATTTACGATTTATACCTACTCAACGTGCCAAATTACAACAGAGTATTACGTTAAATGCTGGTAAATGGGCTAACCAAAAAGGTTTAAAAAAGTTACTATCACATTTTTATAATCAAAGTTTTTTAACTGTTGAAAACGAACAAGAAAGAGTTGAAAATTCATTTCAATTAAACCCTTTTGATTTTAATGAAAATTCCCTAATTTCTTTGAATTACAATATTAGAAACTCACTTTTTTACAATAGAGGATTACAAAATCATAGTATGACGTACACCTATGGAAACTCAAATATTAAACAACAATACTTTATTGGGAATCAAGAAAATAAAATTAATTTACATCAATTAGATTACACTCATAAATTTGCAGATTTTTGGTTAATAAATTTAATGGGAAAACTTGCTGAAAACAGTTTAGAAACAGAAAATTTTTCAGATAGAAACTATGATTTAAATGAGTTTGAAATTCAACCAAAAATTAGTTTCTTATACAATCAAAACAATAGATTTTCTGCATTTTATCATTTAAAAAATAAAGAAAATACAATTGAAAATTTCGAGTCTTTACAGCAACATAAATTTGGTGTTGAATATTTTTATATTAGTAAAAAACAAAATCAAATTTCTGCAAATGTAAACTACTTTTTAAATGATTTTGTTGGATCTACTAACTCACCTGTTGCTTACCAAATGCTAGAAGGTTTACAAGCAGGCAAAAATTATACTTGGAATGTTATTTTTAATCAAAAATTAAATTCTTTTTTAAACTTAAACCTAAGTTATTTTGGAAGAAAAAGTGAAACCTCCAAAACTATTCATACAGGTAACGTACAATTAAGAGCTAATTTTTAAGTTGTATTCTGTGTCTTTTTAATACATTTGTTTTAAATCAATTCACAAAAAATGAAAAAACTATTATTAGTTTTGTTACTTAGTTGCACTGTTGTAACTTTTGCTCAAACAGATGAGAAGTTTCCTCAAGATGTTAACAAAAAACATGAAATTAAATTAAATGCATTAACGTTAATCGCAGCAAAATGGATAGACGTTTCTTATGAAAATTTAATTAATGAAGAATCATCTTTTGGTATAACTGCTGCAATTAATACAGATACAAGTGAAACAGACTTAAATTACCAATTAACTCCATTTTATAGAAGATATTTTTCAGGTAAATTTGCAAGAGGTTTTTTTGTAGAAGGTTTTGGCTCATTATTTTCAGCTAGAGAATACACAAACCTTTTTACATCTTCAAATGAATTTACAACAGGTTTTGCACTAGGCGTTTCTGTTGGAGGAAAATTTGTTTCTAAACAAGGTTTTTCTACAGAGTTGTTGTTAGGTGTTGGTAGAAACTTATCAGGAGACACAGATTATGAAGGCTTTGGAAGAGTTGCAATTTCAGTTGGATACAGATTTTAATACATTTATATATGAAAAAGTTTATTTTATTTTTCGCATTTTTAGTTAGCATTTCATGTTTTTCACAAAAAGAAATAAAGTTAGATGTTGCAGATGCACTAGTCATTAGGAGTTTAGAGTTTTCTTATGAAAATTACATTAATGAAAATTCTTCTTTTGGTATTTCTGCTTTATTTAATTTGGCAAAACAATCAGCAGACTTTAGGTATAATGAAAACATGATGATTACTCCTTATTATCGTCATTATTTTACAACTGAAAAACAATGGAACTTTTTTGGGGAGGGTTTTTTAGGTATAAATTCTGGTAAAAAAGAATCTACAAAAGACTCTGGAGTTTATGATTTAAAATATACAGATGGAGCATTAGGTATTGCTGTGGGTACAAAATACGTTTCAACAGGTGGTTTAATAATAGATGCTTATGCAGGTGTTGGTCGTAATTTATTTGGATCTGACTCTCCTGTTTTAGTGCCTAGAGTTGGTGTTAATGTGGGCTGGAGATTTTAACTCAGTTAGCAGTTAGTAAACATAAAAAAAGAGAATTTCTGTTATAGAAATTCTCTTTTTTATTGCTTTATTTTAATTACATTTTCTGTAACCATGTTTTTACATCAACTTCTGCTTTAATAATAGCTTTTAAATCAGAAATTTTAACTCTTTTTTGTTCCATAGTATCTCTATGTCTAATTGTTACAGAATCATCTTCTAAAGAATCATGATCTACTGTAATACAAAAAGGCGTACCTGCAGCATCTTGTCTTCTATAACGTTTACCAACTGCATCTTTCTCATCATAAAACACATTAAAATCCCATTTTAATTCATCCATGATTTTACGTGCAATTTCTGGTAAGCCATCTTTTTTAACTAAAGGCAAAATAGCTGCTTTATAAGGTGCTAAGACTGCTGGTAACTTTAAAACCGTTCTTGTTGTTCCGTTTTCTAACTCTTCTTCAATTAAAGATTTTGAGAAAACTGCTAAAAACATTCTATCTAATCCTATAGAAGTTTCTACAACATAAGGCACGTAACTTTTATTTTCTGCAGGATCAAAATATTGTAACTTTTTACCAGAAAATTCTTCATGCTGACTTAAATCGAAATCTGTTCTTGAATGAATACCTTCTAATTCTTTAAAGCCAAAAGGAAAATTAAATTCTATATCTGCTGCTGCATCTGCATAATGAGCTAATTTATCATGGTCATGAAAACGATAGTTTTCTGCTCCCATACCTAAACTCAAATGCCATTTTAAACGTGTTTGTTTCCATGCTTCATACCATTCTTTCTGAGTACCTGGTTTTACAAAAAACTGCATTTCCATTTGTTCAAACTCACGCATTCTAAAAATAAATTGTCTAGCAACTATTTCATTTCTAAAAGCTTTACCAGTTTGTGCAATTCCAAAAGGAATTTTCATACGCCCAGTTTTTTGCACATTTAAAAAGTTTACAAAAATACCTTGTGCTGTTTCTGGTCTTAAATATACTTGTGTAGAATTTTCAGCAGAAGCCCCAATTTGAGTTCCAAACATTAAATTAAATTGCTTAACCTCTGTCCAGTTTTTAGAACCAGAAACAGGGCAAACAATCCCTAAATCTAATATAAGATTTCTAAATCCTTCTAAATCATTTTCTTCTTGAACTCTAGTTAACTCAACTGTAATTTCGTCCATTTGTTTTTGACGACGTAACACATTTGGGTTTGTACTTCTAAATTCTTCTTGGTTAAAAGCATCACCAAAACGTTTTTTAGCTTTGGTAATATCTTTATTTATTTTTTCGTTTATTTTTTCTCTAAAATCTTCTACTAAAACATCAGCTCTGTAACGTTTTTTAGAATCTTTATTATCGATTAAAGGGTCATTAAAAGCATCTACGTGACCAGAAGCTTTCCAAGTAGTTGGGTGCATTAAAATTGCAGCATCTATACCTACAATATTTTCATGCATTTGCACCATTGCTTTCCACCAATAATCTCTAATATTTTTTTTAAGCTCAACACCATTTTGAGCATAATCGTAAACCGCACTTAAACCATCATATATTTCTGATGATTGAAAAACATAACCATATTCTTTTGCGTGCGATAAAACTTTTTTAAACTGATCTTCTTGTTTTGCCATAATGAGCGCAAAGATAAACGTTTAGTGATTTTTATCAACTAAAAATCACCTTTTTTAAACATAACTCAATTTGGCTGAAAATGATTATATTTAAACAAAAAATTGCCTTTTAAATGAATCTATTAAACGATTTATTTCATCTTTTTTACCCTAATTTGTGTGCTACTTGTCATCAACAATTATTGCAAAACGAATTTGTTATTTGTACAATTTGTAGACATGATTTGCCTCTTACACACATCACAGATTTTACACAAAACAAAATTATTGATGCTTTTTATGGTAAAGTAATTATAGAGAAAGCTTTTGCTTTACTTTTTTATAGAAAAAACAATATCACCAAAAAACTAATTGAAGAATTAAAATACAAAGGAAATGAAGAGATTGGAATTTTATTTGGAGATTGGTTAGGAGAATTGTTAAAAGAAAATAAAGAATTTAATGATATAGATTATATTATACCTGTTCCTTTACATAAAAAAAGATTAAAAGAAAGAGGTTATAACCAAGTAACAAAATTCGGACAAACATTAAGCAATCATTTAAAAAAACCACTTGTAGAAAATAAATTAATTAGAGTTTCTGCCACTAAAACACAAACTTTAAAAACTCGTTTTGAACGGTTTAGAAATAATGATACAAAGTTTTTACTAACAGATATAGACTTTTTTAAAAACAAACATATTCTTTTAATAGATGATGTAATTACAACAGGTGCCACTTTAGAAGCTTGTGCAAAAGAATTTTTAAATTCAAAAGACTGTAAAATTAGTGTTCTTACAATTGCTTATACAGAATAAATTTTATGATTTTATATTCAAAAATTAATCGTTAATTTGTGTCAAAATTATTTTTGTGAAAGCCTTTTACAAACCACTTTTTATATTATTTACAATACTTTTGTACGTTAATTGCGCAAGAACAGGTAGACCAGATGGAGGACCCAAAGATGAAGAACCTCCTTTATTTGTTACTGCAAACCCACCCTATGAAACTGTAAACTTTAATGAGAAAGAAGTAAAAATTGAATTTAATGAATTCATAAAACTAAAAAACATTAATAAACAATTTGTGGTTTCTCCACCAATGAAAAATCCTCCACTTATTACTCCTCAAGGATCTGCAAGTAAATCTATAAAAATTGAAATTTTAGATACGTTACAACCAAATGCAACCTATATTTTTAATTTTGGAAATGCAGTAGAAGATAATAATGAAGGTAATAAACTAGAAAACTTTAAATATGTTTTTTCTACGGGTTCATATATAGATTCTTTAAAAACTTCTGGCT